>OIEG01000706.1_pt1 | contig 13703 bp, 10 predicted proteins | sample 1581751 | NCBI WGS metagenome assembly OIEG01 (sample SAMN01760950, study PRJEB22395) | human gut metagenome | reverse complement strand
TCTGCATTAAAACAAGATTAAATTTTGCAAGAATTCTTCACAATCAATAAAAAAGGAAGGTGTGTCAGAAGCAGTGTTAAACAAACACTCAGAATATATTTAATTGAATATCAATAATATGATAAGAACAGTAGAAATATAAATAACAAATAAGTAACATATTGATTGGAAATATTGTCTTATCAATAGCAAGAATATCAGCTTGTCAGATGGGTAAAGGTGGTGGATTCAACTTGATTTTTTGCCTTCCAAAAGAAAAAGTTTCAGCCATTTTTGCTGATGCTTGTTGATGGGCTTGCTTGAATGTTTTGCCCTATCTTGATAACTTAAGCAGAAGTTTAAAAATAAGTTTAGAGTATTCTTGTATATATAGTACAAGGTACGGAGTAAACCTCTTACTGTATTTGTTTCACGGTAAACGTCAGTTCTGATAATTAGGTTTAATGACATCTTGTATATATAGTACAAGGACTGAGTTAAACTTGTTAGAGAGGCATTACTCCGGTGCGGATTTTTGTTTGGCTGGTGCAACTCTATTTGGCAGTTTAAAGAGATAGGTTTAATCGAAATCTTGTATATATAGTACAAGGAATGGACTAAACCACTTAGTTGCACCAGCCTTTCTTTTTTGGAAGGCAAAAAGGCCATTACTTAGACTTTGACCTTGATGACTTCGCAGAGGTTTGTGGAGTATTGGGCAGACTTATGTTCGCATTTCAGGTGCCAGCGTTTGTCCGTTCCTTGAACTGCCACTTTTACGGTATTGAAACCATTCCTTCGGTTGATGGCATCAATGGCTACTGAAAGACGAGCTTGCTTTGTCCGGTCGATTGAATCAAAAAGGATGGCCTGCACTGCTGTATCAGGGCTGATATTCCACACGATGACACCGGCTTTCTTGTAGTGGTATTTGCCATCCTCACGCCATTCAGATCGGAGTGCTTGCACGGCTGCTGCCACTAACTCCAACTGGTCGTTGGTGGGCATGGGCAATGAAACAGTGTGGTTGATGGTATGGTTTGGCACATCGTTGCGGAAACGGCTGGTGTATGCAAAAACTGTCAGTTGGCTGCAACGGCTCTTTTGCTCCCGCAGTTTGCGGACGCATGAAGCAGCAAAGTTGGCTACCGCTTCTTCCACCACTCTCAACTCCGACAAACCATTGTCGGGGAAACTACGGCTGGTACAGATGCTTTGCTTTTCGGGCAGTTCGCTGATGTCAATACAATTTTCACCACGGAGTTCCTTCCATGTCCTTGTGCCTGTCACGGTAAGCAAACGCCTTACCCGGCTTTCACTCCACTGCGTGAAATCCCATGCTGTCTTGACCCCATAATACTCTAACTTTTTTGCCGAACGTCTGCCTATGCCCCATACATCGGCGATGTCAAAACCTTGCAATGCCTTGATGCGCTTTTCTTCGGTATCAATCAAGCAGACACCCCCGTAACCTTTGTATTTCTTTCCATACCTGCTTGCCACTTTTGCCAAGGTCTTAGTCGGAGCTATGCCAAGAGTCACCGGGATGCCAGTACCCTTGCCAATGGTATGCACGATGCGCTTGCCGTAGTCACGCAAGGTTTCTCCGCTGCCCATGCCAGTAAGGTCGATAAAAGCTTCATCGATGGAATACTGCGTTAATTCGGGCGTGAACTCCGAGAGCAACATCATCACCCTGCGGCTCATGTCTCCATAAAGTGTGTAATTGGAACTGAACACGGCAACCTTTTCGCGCTCCAGCATTTTTTTGACTTGGTAGAACGGAGTGCCCATTTCTATGCCCAACGCCTTTGCCTCGTTGCTGCGGGCAATGATGCAACCGTCATTGTTAGACAGCACCACCACGGGCAGTGTGCGCAAACCCGGGTTGAACACCCGTTCGCACGAGCAATAGAAGTTGTTGCAATCCACCAGACCGAACATGGCTCATTTCCTCCGGTATTGGCGTTTGATGTTGTAGGTCAATACGCCCCATACGATGAAATTGTTTTCCTCCGTCACCTTGATGGGCGGGTAATCCTTGTTGGCAGGCATCAGCCACAGGCAACCGGCGTGCGGGTCGAATTTCACCCGTTTCAATGTAAACTCCCCATCAATGTAGGCTACCACGATATCACCCTCCTGCGGGTCGATGGCCTTGTCAATCACCAACAGATCGCCGTCGTCGATGCCGCAGTCCTTCATCGAATCACCAACGGCACGGGCATAGAACGTGGTGGCGGGATGACGCACCAATTCGCGGTTCAGGTCAATGCTCTCTGTCATGTAATCCTGGGCCGGCGAAGGAAATCCTGCACGGATGCCACCATCGGCAAAGTCCAACGGCAGTTCGCTGCTCAGGTCGGCCGAATAAAGGATGAGCCTTACCCCGTTCTCCTTTTCTATTCCGTGTTCATTGATAACTGTCTTATCTGAATCTTCCATTTCCTGTTTTCTTGTTGCATTACCATTCGGTTTGCAAAATTACCATTTTTATGCACTTGATGTCCTTATTTTACGAGTTTCCGCACTTTTACGCCGGTTTATCTCCTTTTGCCGGCTTGCCTTTCGCCAAATGCGACCGGGCCTCTTTCCCGATAAGTGGCCATGCACTTAGCCTCCTTCGTATCTTGGACTTGGGTTGATGGGCATCCTTCCTTCATTTCTTCACCGCAGCTTCGGAACAGTACACGCACAGCCGTTCTGTCCACATTTCCTATTCGCCAGTCTTGTCTTCGGGCATATCCTCTCCAATGGTAGAGCGGCCTTTTTCTGGCAATATTGGTATCGCTTCCACCCTTGCGGCTTCCACAATGAAAGCGGTGGTTGGAATCGTTGTTTCATCCTTGGCCCGTTGCATAGCCATCGGAACGGGCTTGTTTCTTTTGGCAGGCAGATTATTGGCATCCTTCACCACGACCTGTGACTGAATTTCCGTGTTGCTTCTTGCATGGCCGTGCGTTTACCGAAGCCACAATATTTTTCCATGATGCAAAGATATAATGCAGCACCGTCGTGGACGGTTACGGGACACTGTCGTTCTGACCAATGGCGTGCCTCGGAAATCTTCCGACATTTTCCGCCCCGCATAAAATGTTGCGTATTTGCCGTGCCGCCCTTGGTGCTGCCCTATGCCTGCAATATCTTCTTGCATCCGTAAAAATTAATTGTTCAACTTCTAAAAACTTACAGTCATGAAGCAAGTAGAAAATTCTTTCGTCATCACAGGTTTTGTAGCAAAGGACGCTGAAATCCGCACGTTCACCAACAACGATGTAGCCCGTTTCCCGATGGCAATCGGCCGCAAGGAAACCAAGGACAACGCCACCAACCGCGTGTCCGCCTTCATCAACGTGGAAGCCTGGCGCAAGAGCGGCAGCGAATCGTTCGAGTTGCTGAAAAAAGGTACGCTGCTCACCATCGAGGGCTATTTGAAGCCCGAAGAGTGGACCGACAAGAACGGTACCAAGCAGAACGGCATCAAGTTCGTGGCCAAGAAGTTCTACGAAGCGGTGGAGAAACCGGAGAAGGCCGAGAAGCCCCAACCCAAGACCCGCGCCAAGAAACAGAAGGAGGCAGCATAGACCTCTTCCATCTCCGGAAAGAGCGGCTTCGGCCGCTTTTTTTGTGCTCAATGCACATGAAGCCTTGCTCCTTTTGAGAATGATTAGCTACCTGTTCTACCATTACCCGCCTTGTTATACCGGCTATTCCTTATCCCGCCTCCTGCCGAAACCGTTTGGTTTTACTGATGCAAAGGTCGGCCATCGCGCCTGATGGCGGCGGCTTGAAGTGGATTTCTTGCAAATTCTTCCTCCTTGCGGAGCGTAATTGGCAACAAAAGCCGCCGCATGAGGCTTTCCCGATAGCCGAGTCGCTGCATCGATAAAACCCCAAATCGGTCACGGCAAGAAGGACCGATGACAGGGAAAGTTTAACATCAAAAACATACACCAATATGTACGATTACGACAACAGAGAAGATTTTGAGGATTACGGCAAGCATTGCTGGCTGCTGACCCCGTGGAAAGGCTACCGCTCGGCAACCATAGTCGGACAGACCGACAAAGGCTATATCGTCCAAGTGAGCAGCGGAGCGGAGATAGTGGTTTATCCCGACGAGATAGAGATTGACTAACCCCAAAGCATACCCATATGGAAAAGACAACCGAAAAGATACCGACATGGAGCCTGTGCCACCTTGTCAATGGCGATGCAAGCGGACTGACAGATGAAGAACTACAGACCATTGACCGCTGGTACAAGGACATGGGCGTACAAGTAGTTTCACCCGTCATGGACGATGAATGTGGCACGCAACCCTATTTTTCACATTACCCGGCTTTCGGTTTGCCGACAGAAGTAGTGGACTGCGACATACTTTAACCGATTGAAACCATCAAACAATGACTGACATGAAAGGAACGGAACTATTCAAACAGGCCATCAAAAGTTATTTGGATGAAAGAGCCAAGACGGACGAACTTTTTGCCCATTCCTACGCAAAAGAGGGCAAGAACATAGACGATTGCATCACGTTCATACTCAACCAAGCCAAAGCACTTTCCAATGAGGGTTGTGTGGGCATGAGTGACAATGAGGTATATTCGCTCGCTTGTCATTACTTTGATGAAGACAACATCGAAATCGGCAAACCCATTAACTGTGGTGTGATAGTCAACAGGCACATTGAACTGACCGAGGAAGAAAAAGCCGAGGCACGGCAGAGAGCCATCAGCCAATACCAAGCTGAGGAACTGCGTAAGATGCAGCAACGCAAGAGCAAGCCGGCTGCAAAGCCACAGGAAACCAAACATACAGAACCTAACTTATTCGGCTTTTAACGATGAAACCACGTAACAAATTCGAGAAAGCGGTGCTTGCCCAAAGCGGCAAGCTCCACCCCTTGACCAAGGCACAGCTTGCTTGGGCATTCCGTGAATGCGTCAGCCATTTTGCGCACCGACTGCCCAAGGGTCGGACAACCTGCATGGACTGCGGCCATGAATGGGTAAGTGAAAAAGCGACAGGGTATTGTGTCTGCCCGAAGTGCCACGCAAAGCTGGAGGTCAATAATACACTTGTCCGCAAAGTACGGCAAAAGAGTTATTTCACCCTGCTTGACAAGTACGGAGAGTATCAGACCCTGCGAATGTTCCTGCTTGTGGTGGAAATGGAGAAAGGCTGCAAGGTTCACCCATACGCTTTAGAAATCGGACAATATTGGTGGAACGACAAAGGCAAGCAAACGCTTGTAGCCATACAGCGCACAATGGGTCGGTATTTGGATAGTTTCTGCTTTGGCTCTCCAATGGCAATTCAGGAAGATAAAAAAGATGTATTCCGATACCTTGCAACATTTGACACCTATCCAAAATACGCTATCATTGATACGTTGCAGAGAAATGGCTTTGACGGCAACCTGCACGGCATAGCACCTGCAAGGCTTATCACCGCCTTACTCACTGACCCGAAAGCGGAAACCTTGATGAAAGCCGGGCAATACCCGTTGTTGCGCCATTACTTGCGCTCCACAATGCGCTTGGAAAATTATTGGCCATCGGTGAAAATCTGTCTGCGCAACGGCTACACCATACCCGACGGCTCAATATGGTGCGACACCATCGACCTGTTGCGGAGGGCGGGCAAGGACATTCGCAGCCCGAAATATGTTTGTCCTGCCGACTTGAAAGCCGAGCACGACAAGTTGGTGAAACAGCGTAACCGCAAGGAAGAACGTGAATGCCTGGCATTGCGTCGAAAGGAAGCCACCCAATATGAGAAAGACTACCTGTTGCAGAAAGGCAAGTTTTTCGGTATCATCATCACGGACGGCACACTGAATGTCAGAGTATTGGAGAGTGTTGCCGAGATAGCGGAAGAGGGTACGCTGATGCACCACTGTGTATATGCCAACGCCTACTACCGCAAGGAGAACTCGCTGATATTGTCGGCTACCATCGGAAACAAACGCATTGAAACGGTCGAGGTGGACTTGAAGAAACTTTGCGTGGTGCAGAGCCGTGGCGTGTGCAACCAAAACACGGAATACCACGACCGTATTGTCAACCTTGTAAACAGCAATATGAATTTGATTAGGCAGCAGATAAATACTTAATCGCCATCAGGCAAGGTACATATCGGGTACAACACCAGGTGTGCCTTGCTTCCCCTGCTGTTTTCCTGTTGTACCATTACATAACACTTGTAGACCGCACCTACCATTTATATATACAATCGAGCATGATGGGTGGGTATCCGCCCTTTGACTAACTAATCATAGTTTTCCGTCTTTCTGCTTTTGAGATAGACCTATAGAAAGAGCCTCATTTTATGATGTATCGCCTATTGAGATAATCCATCCATTGATTAAGGTTGGGGATTTTCGTGACATTAAAGCATTCTTGCATCATATGAAACAAATCCTCGTAAGTAAGATGTCTGAATGTTTCCTGCCCTGATGGTGTCAGCATGGATTCATATTTTGGCCATATTCCTGAAAAATGCCCATTGCCTTTCGGATAGATAGTCAGACTCGTAAATTCAGACAATATATCGTCACACAAGCCCAGCACCATTGATGCCCCAAGTATATGGTTACGCCATATCTGGCGATATTGATTGGCTACCACATGGTGTGTCATCCCTTCTGCATCTTCAAACGGCACATCTCCAATATGTTTCTCCTTGAACCAGCCACAATCAGTGCTCGGCTTTCTGTAATTGTCTGCTAAATGGATGCCTGCCTCATTGTGGGTTTCATTCCATTCTTTCGTCCCACGTTTTATAGGATATTCCTTTTCGGTATATTTCACCTCAATGCCTATCCCGCCTTTCTGCCCGGACTTGTTGTCGTATTCCACGAAAACATCGAATGAAGTTCCGTCGTGCAAACCTCCAGGATTGTATTCAATCAATATCTTGCCTATGCCCGCTATCTTATTCTTGCCCAATATCCTGTTGAATAACATGGCCGCGCCATCCAAGTCATACCGCATCGGGTAAAACAAGTTATAAGGAATATGTTCGCTACGCAATAGGTTCGTGACCATCTGCCCTTTCGATGGGAACTCCATTTGGTTGATGATTTCAGTGATTTCATGGCGGAAACCGCTGAAGAATATGCGGTAGTCACCGTTTTCATCCACGGCATCTTTCCATGTAAGCGAACTCCTTACATCTATTCTATACTCCTTGCCGTTACGTTTCATGAAACGAACAGGAAATCTGTCTGCGGGAACATTGATTTCGTGGTCGTTCACTTTGAAGTCTATCTGGTGCTGGCGAGCTGTGTCTTTAAACTCCTGATGTGTCATTGCTTAATGAATTATTTCTGCAAAATAAATATTTTCTGCTGATATACATTTATATTTAACACTTCCTCCCTTTTATACCCATCTTCGATGCCAGCGGATTGACTTATATCATAGGAATGACGGATTGTGCCGCAAGCCATGCCGCTGTAAACGGAGGCGAGGCTTCCGTGTCATGGGCAAACGTGAACACGCCCTTTCCCCGTCGGCGTACAAGTCCGCTGATAGGGAAAGGGCAAGTTCCCTTTTTGTTTGCCCGGCAATCCGTCTTTGTCTTTTGGCAAGCCTTTCCTGTTATATCCCCTTTTTATGGCCATGCCGGACCTTTTTTAATGCCCATTATCCTGTTATGACCGGACAGAATCCAAAAATAAATCTGCTTGTCCATTTATAGCTGACCGCCTTCCTTTTCTATCTATTCCACACGGAATTATTGCATTCTGCCATTCGATGCCCTGCCGCGGGGTATTTTGCTGCAAAATAAATGTGGCGCGTCTTGTCGTTGCAAACCGTCCTTGGCAGAAATCTTCCTTGGCGCTTCACTTCAAGCGTATTTCCGCAGTCCGGTTTGCCGAAAAGCCATTCCGCCCCATTCCCGGATGCAGAAAAATACCCCGCAGCAGGCCACCGAAGAAAGGCCGAGAGCAGGGAAAGAACAAAATCTGTCAAATATGAAGACTATGAATTACAACAAATTGCAAGCATTGGAAGCAAACACGGCAGCCATCGCAACAGCCTACCAAGTGCGAAACGAGAAAAGGACGGCGACAGCAGCCGAGCGAGAAACCCTTTCCCTGTATTCAGGCTTCGGGGGTATCAAAGAGGTACTGGACTTGGGAACAAACAAGCCCATGCCCGAAAAGATGAAACAGGCTTTAGACCATCTTGTGCGCATACTGCAATCCGTAGCGCAGGGCGATGAAACGCTATACAGGGAGCTTGTGGATAGCATAAAGGCATCCGTCCTCACCGCTTTCTATACCCCGAAAATTCTCATTGAAGCAGTGGCCGACCAAATACAAGCCACGTTCCAATCCCACGGTTTGCCAATGAAATCCTTTCTTGAGCCATCGGCTGGAATTGGCGGTTTTCTGCCAGTGGCAATGCCCGACACTTGCAAGGCGGCGTTTGAAAAGGACTTGGCGACAGGGCTTGTGCTTTCAGCCTTGCACCCCGATGCAAAGACTGTCATTAACGGCTTTGAAACCATCGACACACAGGAGTTGGAAAACGACAAGTTCGATGTGATAGCGTCCAACATACCTTTCGGCACGATAAACGTGTTCGATGCGGACTTTGAGCGCAGGGGAACACCTTACAAGCAATCCCTCAAAGCCATTCACAACTATTTCTTCATCAAGGCGATGGAGTTGCTGAGTGAAGGCGGCTTGCTGGCTTTCGTCACGTCAAGGGGCGTGGCTGACAGCCCATCCAATCGCTTTGTGCGTGACTATCTGGTGCATCACGCCCATATCATCACCGCCTTGCGCTTGCCCGACACGCTTTTCATGCAGACCGGCGGCATCGAGGTGGGCAGCGACCTTATCATCTTGCAAAAGGACAGCCACAAGCATGGCCTCACCGCAAGGGAACACCTGTTTTTGGAAACGTGCAGGGAGCGCACTCCGCAAGGCATGGAAACGGAATATGCAAACAAGGCATTCTCTTTGCCGCAAAGCACGTTATCCACAGGCACGGCCATCGGCACAAACCAATTCGGCAAGTCGGTGCGCAAGTACGAGTGGAACGGCACAGAAGAAGCCATGTTACAACGGCTTACCGAGATATTGAGAGCCAATTTCACCCACTATTTCAAGCCCTCCCTGTTGGGTGGGCAAAAGCAAGCGCAGTCACAACAGGGAGCGATACTATCCCTCTTTGACCTTTTCGGGGAAGCCACGGCAGCGGCACAGTACAAGCCAAACACAGGAAAACGACCCTACACGGACGAAATACCAAGTTGGTTGAAAGACGGTGCGTTAGTGCTGTTCGAGGGGCAACTTGGCACTATCCTAAGCAGACGAGCCGACCGTTTTTCTGAAATGACCGCATGGTTCAGTCCTATTAGAGTCAATGGTGCGGACATGGAACGGGCAAAGGACTATCTTCCTGTGCGAAAGGCTTACTTCGAGTTGTCGGAAAGCGAAGCGGAAACAAGGGAAGAACAACCCTTGCTCCGTGAACGGCTGAACAAGGCATACGATGCGTTTATAGCCAAATGGGGCAACTTCCATGCAAACGGCAACAAGGAACTGGTGACGCTTGACAGCTTGGGATTGGAGGTGTATTCCATCGAAATGCAAGCGCATGGCGAAGTGGTGAAAGCCGACATCATGCGCGAGCCTGTGGCTTTCAAGAAAATAGACACATCGGTACGCCTTGCCCCGATGGAAGCGTTGGCAAGCAGCTTGAACTATTACGGCAGGGTGGATATGGATTACCTTGCGCAATCGACAGGCAGCAGCGAGAGCGAGGTGATAGATGCGTTGGAGGGCGAAATGTTCTACAACCCCGAAACAGACTGTTGGGAAGAAAAGGGGCGCATACTTGCCGGAAATGTGGTGGAGAAACGCAAAATTTTCGCCGGACATACCCACGGTCTTGCAGGACAGGCAAGGGCTTGGGCTGAAAAGACGGTAAGGGCGTTGGAAGAGGTCACGCCCGAACTGATACCTTATGAGGAACTTGACTTCAACATGGGCGAACGGTGGATTCCGACCGAGGTCTATGCCGACTTTGCCGAGCACCTGTTTGGGGTCAAGACCGATGTGATGTACTTTGAGGTGAACGACACCTATGTCATATCCCTGCATGGTTATTCCCCTGCTGCATACAATCTCTACTGTTCGCATGGTTACACGGGCGAGAAACTGTTTGCCTATGCCCTGCATGATACCGTTCCCGAAATCAAGAAAGAAGTGATGCGTGGCGGCGAATATGTGAAAGTTCCCGATGAAGAAGCCATGCAGGAGGTGGCAAACAAGATACAGGAGATTAGGGGCAAGTTCAATGCTTGGCTTGACAGCCAGTCTATCGCCGTCCGTGACGAGTTGGTAAGGCTCTACAACGAGCGTTTCAACTGCTATGTGCGTCCGTCCTACGATGGCTCGGCACAGACCTTTCCCGGACTTTCTTTTGAGCAATTCCCATATAAAGAACTTTACCGCTCACAGAAAGACGCTGTTTGGATGATTAAGCAGAACGGCGGCGGTGTATGTTGGCACGAGGTCGGCGCAGGGAAAACGATGGTGATGTGCGTGGCGGCCTACGAAATGAAACGCTTGGGCTTGGTGCAGAAGCCTTTGATAATAGGGCTGAAAGCCAATGTGCATGAGATAGCCGAGTGTTTCAGAAAGGCATATCCTTTTGCCAAGCTGCTCTATCCGGGTAAGGAAGATTTCACTCCAGCCAGCCGTGAGGAACTTTTCAGCAAAATCAAGAACAATAATTGGGATTGCATCATTCTGACACATGACCAGTTTGCCAAGATACCGCAGTCCGAACAAACCATGCTGCGCATCATGCAGCAGGAGCTTGACGATGTGGAACGCTCCCTGCAAGTGTTGGAGGAGAGCGGCATGGCATGGCGAAACCGCCGTATGCAGAAGGGATTGGAAAGACGGCAGGAAAACCTTAAAGCCGACCTTCAATCACTGAGAAAACGCATCGAGGAAAAGAAAGACAACGGTATAGACTTCCATACAATGGGCATAGACCACATATTTGTAGATGAGTGCCACTACTTCAAGAACTTGATGTTCCAGACACGCCACACAAGGGTGGCTGGTATCGGCAACAACCAAGGTTCTCAAAGAGCCATGAATTTACTGATTGCCATCCGTGACATACAGGAGCGCACAGGCAAGGACTTGGGGGCTACGTTCCTTTCGGGTACGGTGGTCGTGAATGCCCTGACCGAATTATATGTGCTTTTCAAGTATTTGCGCCCTAAGGAACTTGCCAAGCAACGGGTAAGCTGTTTTGACGCATGGGCGGCTGTCTTTACCAAGAAAACGACTGACTACGAGTTGAACGTGACAGGCTCCATCAAGCGCAAGGAACGGTTTAGGACTTACATTAAAGTGCCCGAGTTGGCGGCTTTCCTGCGTGAAATCACAGATTACCGCACGGCAGAAATGATAAATCTCGACATTCCCGAAAAGAACGTGCGTTTCCTCTCGGACAAGCCGACTATGGAACAGGAAGCGATGATTGAGCGGTTGGTGCGTTTCGCCAACAGCGGTGAATGGTCGGACTTGGGCTTGGAAATCCCTGCGCCCGAACACATGGACAAGGCGAAGATGCTAATCGCTACCAACGTGGCACGGAAAATGGCTTTGGATATGCGCCTGTTGGGCGACCAGTTCAGCGATGACCCTGCCAACAAAGCTTCACGTTGCGCACAGACCATCTATGAGTATTATGTGAAATCGAACGCCCACCGTGGCACACAATTCGTGTTTAGCGACCTTTCCACATACAAGCCGAACGAGTGGAACATCTGCCAAGACATCAAGGACAAGCTGGTGGCGATGGGCATTCCTGCCTCTGAAATCCAATTCATCCAGACCGCCAAGACCGAAAAGGCGAGGAAAAAGATATTTGAGGGCATGAACAACGGCACTATCCGTGTGCTGTTCGGGTCAACTTCCATGTTGGGGACAGGTGTCAACGCCCAGCAGCGGGCGGTGGCGGTGCATCATTTAGAGATTCCCTGGCGTCCAGCCGACTTGGAGCAGCGCAACGGTCGGGCGGTGCGCAAAGGCAACACCGTGAAGCTGTGGGGCGGCAACGTGGTTGACATCATCATCTACGGCACGGAAAAGACCTTGGACGCTTACAAGTTCAACCTCTTGCGCAACAAGCAGATTTTCATCAACCAAATCAACAACGGCACTATCGCCGTGCGCCGCATAGACGAGGACGGCATGGACGAGGACACAGGCATGAATTTCGCCGAGTTCGTGGCCATCCTTTCGGGCAACACCGACCTTTTGGAAAAGGCGAAACTTGACAACAAAATCATGCAGTTGGAAAAGGAACAAGCGGCTTTCAACAAGGAGCGTTACCGTGCGGAGCGCAAGGTTGGGGGCAACCGCCAAGAGATAGACACCTGCAAACGCAACATCGGGCGCATGACAAAAGATTGGGAGTATTTCAACACGCATAAGGAAGATTGCGCCATTGAGATAAACGGTGATACCCAACTGACAGCCGAGGAAACAGGGCGAGCCTTGCATACACTGTCAAGGAAACACCGTGGCGACTTTACGCCCATCGGCTGTTACAATGGCTTGCGGTTGTTGGTACGCAGCGAGTACCGTCTTGACGGCAGCTTTGACCGCAACACGTTTTTCGTGGAGGGCAAGAGCGGCTTGAAATACAAGTGCGGTATGTCCGGCTCATTGCCACCGAGTTTTGCGGCGACTGCGGTGTTCCCACAGACCACCTTGGAAAACATACCCAAGCTGATGGAACGCCAAGCCGAGCGGCAAAAACATTTGGAGGAAGAAATCATCACCTTGCAACAAGTGATGGCAAAGCAATGGGGCAAGGAAGAAGAACTTAAACGGCTCAAACAGGAGTGTAAGGAGTTGCAGGAGCGCATCAACCGCACCCTTGAAGAAGCGGAACGCCCAACCGTACCGACACCCGGCACCGAGCCGGTGACAGTACCGGCGGCATAGGCATCATTCATATTTGACACCCTTCCCCTGCTTTGTTGAGAAACACGGCAGGGGATTTTTCCATTTGCCAAAGCAAGGTCTTTGTTTGCAACCCAAGCCGACGGGCAGACAAGCTGCCCTATACCTATTTATATATAGGTGCGCAGTCGCAACCATACCTGCGGTTCCCGCCACTTGTATCTCTCCCTGCTTTTATGGACTTGTGCCATTTTCCTTTTATACCAGACATACCCAGCTTCCCCGACCCGGAATAATCAGCGGAAGCCTGTCCTTGCGCACGTCTGTCCATTGGTCAGACCCACACAAGGAGGGCAGACGGATGCGCGTTGTCCTTGGCTGGCACACAGGAACTTCAGCCTTGCTGAAACAACCTCGTATGCCTGCCCACTGCCAACAAGCGTCCTCTTTTGTCTGCCCGGCAGGCGATTGTTTGACCCACCCGAAGCCGGAATACTGTTATAGTCCAGTTTTATCAACGAATCCCTTTATACAACGCTCCACCTTTTATACCTGTCTGATGCCTCTGTGCTTCCTGCGCCTGCTTCGGGTTATTTTCCTGCAAAACTAACAGGCCGTGTCCAATCCTTGAAAATCCGGCAAGCCACCACGGGTGGTTGCGGAAATCTTCCTTTCTGTTGCACGGAAAGCGTATTTCCACCACCGGATTTGCCGGTTGTCCTTTGCCCGTTGACAAGGCAGAAAAATAACCCCGATGCTGGCTTTT
>OIEG01000704.1_pt1 | contig 13747 bp, 9 predicted proteins | sample 1581751 | NCBI WGS metagenome assembly OIEG01 (sample SAMN01760950, study PRJEB22395) | human gut metagenome | reverse complement strand
CGCTCTTGTTCTTTCTAATCGTCAAAAGGCTTATGGCTTACAAAGAGCTAAAGATGCTGGGATTGAAACAGCGGTTGTCAAAAAAGATGATGCTTTGATTGTAAAGATGTTAAAAGAAAGAAATATTGATTTTATTGTCTTAGCGGGTTATCTAGCAATTTTAACGGATGAGTTAATCGATGCATATCCAAATAAAATTATGAACATTCATCCTTCTCTTATTCCTTCTTTTTGTGGACCAGGAATGTATGGAATGCATGTTCATGAAGCTGTATTACAACGTGGTGCAAAGGTTTCGGGGGCAACCGTGCACTTTGTTTCAAATATTGTCGATGGGGGACCAATTATTAAACAAGTTGCTTGTGATATATCGGATTTAGACACAGCTGAGGATATTCAAAAAAGGGTGTTAGAGATTGAACATAAATTACTACCAGAAGTTGTAGGGCTATATTGTGATAATAAGATAAAAATAATTGATGGAAAGGCAAAGGTAATTTAAATGAAAAGAGCTTTAATTTCAGTTACAAATAAAGATGGGGTTGTTGATTTTGCTAAAGGATTAGTAGAATTAGACTTTGAAATTGTATCGACAGGAGGTACAATGAAAGTTTTACAAGAAAATGGGGTTTCTTGTATTGCAATTGATGATGTGACAGGATTTCCTGAAATGTTAGATGGACGTGTTAAAACACTTCATCCAATGGTTCATGGAGGACTTTTATATCGTCGTGATTTACCTAGTCATGTTGAAACAATTAAAAAACATGGTATTCATCCTATTGATTTAGTATGTGTCAACTTATATGAATTTGAAAAAGCTTTAAAAGCTGGTAAAGATTTACCAGATATGATTGAAAATATTGATATTGGTGGACCATCAATGATTCGTTCAGCAGCTAAAAACTTTAAAGATGTTTTAATTGTTACGGATCCAAAAGATTATGATAATGTTTTAGATGCGATTAAAAATGATACAACTGATTTTGATTTTAGAATGAATCTTGCTTATAAAGCATTCTCTATGACAGGTGCTTATGATGCAATGATTTCAAGATACTTTGCAGATCAAGTTGGAGATCAATTTCCAGATACATTAAATCTTTCATTAAAGAAAGTAGAACATTTACGTTATGGCGAAAACTCTCAACAAGCAGCAAATAAATATGAAGATAGTTATGTTCAAAAATCTTTATTAGATTATGAACAACTTCATGGTAAAGAAATTTCATTTAACAATGTAAACGATTTATATGGAGCGGTTGCACTTGTTAGAGAATTTGGTAATCAAATCGTTACAGCAGCCATCAAACATTCAACTCCTTGTGGTGTTGCTATTGGAAATACAGGTTATGATTCTTATATGAAAGCCTATGAAGCTGATCCTCAATCTATCTTTGGTGGAATCGTTGCTGTTAACTATAAAATCGATAAAGCAACAGCTGAACAAATGCATAAGATTTTCTTAGAAATCGTAGCTGCACCAGATTTTGATGATGATGCTTTAGAAATCTTAAAGAAAAAGAAAAACTTACGTATTTTAAAACTTAAAAACTTAGATGCACGTGGTGCTAAATATGATATTAAATATCTTGAAGGAAAAGTATTAGTTCAAGAATTAAATACAAAAATGATTGATGAAATGAAAGTTGTAACAAATGTTCAACCCACAAAAGAACAACTTACAGATATGGAATTTGGTATGAAAGTTGTTAAATATGTAAAATCAAATGCGATCTGTATTGTTAAAAATGGTGTAACACTTGCTATTGGCGGTGGTCAAACATCAAGAGTGTGGGCTTTAGAAAATGCAATTCATAACAATCCTGATAAAGATTTCAATGGTTCAGTTCTTGCTTCAGATGCTTTCTTCCCATTCAATGACTGTGTTCAAGTCGCTGCAGATGCAGGTATTCAAGCAATTATTCAACCAGGTGGTTCAATTAGAGATCAAGATTCAATTGATTTATGTAATGAAAAAAATATCCCTATGGTATTTAGCGGATATAGACACTTTAGACACTAGGAGGCTTATATGAAAGTTCTTGTAATCGGTAGTGGTGGTCGTGAACATGCGATTGCTTATAAATTAAAACAAAGTCCAAAAGTAACTGAACTTTATGCAATACCAGGAAATCCTGGTATTGCAAGTTTAGGTACATGTGTACCTGGTTCAGTAGAAGATAATGAATTTATTGTTGATTTTATTAAAAAAAATCAAATTGATTTAACTGTCATCGGTCCAGAAGTTCCTTTATGTAATGGGCTTGCTGATGATATTGAAAAAGCATGTTATAAAGCTTTTGGTCCTCAAAAAAAGGCGGCAACTTTAGAAGGAAGCAAAGCTTTCTCTAAAGATTTTATGGTCAGACATCATATTCCTACAGCAAAATATGTCGAAGTGACTGATTTTGAAAAAGCATGCAAAGAAGTTGATCATTTTGATTTTCCATTAGTTATTAAAGCAGATGGTCTTGCTGCCGGAAAAGGTGTTGTCATTGTTGAAAACAAAGAAGATGCCATATCTACTTTAAAAGACATGATGGTTGATGGTGCTTTAGATGGTGCCGGAAGTAAAGTTGTCTTAGAAGAATTCTTGACAGGATTTGAATGTTCTTTACTTTGTTTTACTGATGGTAAAACAATTGTACCAATGGTTTCAGCAAAAGATCATAAACAAATCTTTGATGGAAATAAAGGACCTAATACGGGTGGTATGGGAACTGTTTCTCCAAATCCATTTTTACCAGAAGGTATGGATGAAGTCTTGAAAAAAGATATTCTTGATCCATTTATGCAAGGACTTAAAGATGATCAAATGGATTATCGTGGTGTTGTTTTCATTGGTTTAATGATTGAAAATAATCAAGCAAAAGTTCTTGAATTCAATGTCCGTTTTGGTGATCCTGAAACACAATCAATCCTTCTTCGTTTAGAGAGTGATCTCTATGAAATCATGGATGCTTGTGCTACTTATACTTTAGATCAAGTTGAAGTTAAATGGTCTGATGACCATGTGGCTTGTCTTGTACTTGCAAGTGGAGGTTATCCAGGAAAATACGATAAAGGAATTGAAATTAAAAATATTGACAAAGTAAGTGATGATATAGTTGTTTTCCATGCGGGAACAGCTTTAAAAGATGGTAAACTTGTCACAAATGGTGGACGTGTTTTAAATGTGTGTGCAAGAGGAGCAAATTTACAAGAAGCACTTGCGAAAGTCTATGAAACTGCTACAATTATTACATTCGATGGTATGTACTATCGTCATGATATTGGACTTAGATAGGAGAGAACTCTATGACAAATGTAAGAAGAATTTATGTAGAAAAAAGAAAAGAATATGCAACAGAAGCGCATGAAATTCAAACAAATCTTGTTGAACAATTAGGTTTAACAATTCATTCGCTTCGTATTGTTCATCGTTATGATGTACAAGGAATTAGTGAAGAAATCTTACAACAAGGAATTACTACAATTCTTGCTGAACCAATGGTGGATCATGTTTATGATGAAATATTTCCAATGAGTGAAAAAGAATCTGTTTTCGCAATTGAATTTTTACCAGGTCAATATGATCAACGTGCTGATTCATGCGAACAATGTTTCCAAATTCTAACAGGAACATCTTCAACAAAAGTAAGATGTGCCAAACTTATTGTAGTAGATATTGATAAAAATGAAGAAGTTTTAAATCAAATTAAACATTATTTAATAAACCCAGTTGATCAAAGAATTGCTTCTTTAGAAAAACCAGAACATTTAAATGATGAAACACCTGATATTAAACCTGTACCAACTTTAACAGGATTTAATGATTTAGATGAAACAGGATTAAATCAATTCTTAAAAGATAATGGAATGGCTATGAATCTTGATGATTTAAAAGTAACTCAAGATTACTTTAAAAATGAAGAACATAGAGATCCTACCGAAACAGAAATCAAAGTGTTAGATACATATTGGTCTGATCATTGTCGTCATACAACATTTGCGACAGTTATTACAGATATTGATATTCAAAATGGTGCTTTTAAAGAAATCTTAGAAAAAGATATTGAAAGCTATAAAACAAGTAGACATGCCGTTTATGGAGTGAATACGACACGACCTCTTACTTTAATGGATCTTGCAACGATTTCAATGAAAGAACTTCGAAAAAAAGGATATCTTGATGATATGGAAGTTTCTGAAGAAATTAATGCATGTTCCATTGAAATTACTGTTCATACAAATCAAGGAGATGAACAATGGTTATTAATGTTCAAAAATGAAACACATAACCACCCTACAGAAATTGAACCATTTGGGGGAGCTGCAACATGTTTAGGTGGGGCTATTCGTGACCCACTTTCAGGACGTGCTTATGTTTATCAATCAATGCGTATTACTGGAGCAGGTGATCCAAGAAAAACATTGGCAGAAACAACGCCAGGTAAATTACCACAAAGAAAAATTTGTCAAGAAGCCGCTCATGGTTTTTCAAGTTATGGTAACCAAATCGGGTTAACAACAGGTTATGTTCATGAAATTTACGATGAAGGTTATATCGCTAAACGTATGGAAGTAGGAGCTGTTGTGGCTGCTGCACCAAAAGAACAAGTAAAACGTTTAGAACCACAAAATGGACAAATCGTCTTATTAATTGGGGGACGCACAGGACGTGATGGTATCGGTGGTGCTACCGGTTCTTCAAAATCACATGACGTAAAATCTATTGAAACAGCAGGTGCCGAAGTTCAAAAAGGAAATCCTGTAGAAGAAAGAAAAATTCAAAGATTATTTAGAAATAAAGCAGTCTCAGAAAAAGTTGTTAGATGTAATGACTTTGGAGCTGGTGGGGTTTGTGTTGCCGTTGGTGAACTTGCTCCAGGACTTGATATTGATTTAGATGCTGTTTTGAAAAAATATGATGGTTTAACAGGTACAGAACTTGCTATTAGTGAATCACAAGAACGTATGGCTATTGTTGTAAATGACTATGATGTTGATTTCATTAAAGCAGAATGTGCAAAAGAAAACTTAGAAGTTGTTCAAGTTGCAACTGTCACAGGTACAAATCGTTTAGTAATGAAACACATGGGTAAAGATATTGTTAATATTTCTCGTGATTTCTTAGATGCAGCAGGAGCAAAACGTTATCAAAATATTGAAGTTGAATTACCAGACTTTGAAAGTACACCTTTTGATGAAGAAGAAAGAAATGATTTTGTTGATACAACAAAAGAAGTATTATCAAGATTATCTGTTGCTTCACAAAAAGGTCTTGTTGAAAGATTTGACTCATCTATTGGAAATGGTACAGTTTTATCTCCTTATGGTGGACGTACATACCACAGCGAAACAGAAGGTATGGCTGCTTTAATTCCTGTTTTAGGAAAAGAAACAACAACCGCTTCTTTAATGGCTTATGGGTATAATCCTAAGATTTCTAAATGGTCACCATATCATGGAGCTATGTATGCTGTTGTTGAAAGTGTTGCTAAGATCGTTGCCATGGGTGGAAACTATCATACAATTCGTTTTTCATTCCAAGAATATTTTGAAAAATTATTAGATGATCCAAAACGTTGGGGTAAACCATTAGCTGCTTTACTTGGAGCTAATCGTGTTCAACAAGAATTAAAACTTCCATCAATTGGTGGTAAAGATTCAATGTCAGGAACATTTGAAAATATTTCAGTTCCACCAACACTTGTTTCTTTTGCTATTACAGCAAGTGATGTTCATGATGTTATGACACCAGAAGCAAAAGAAGCTGGACATATTTTAGCAGAAGTTCAAATTAAAAAAGATCAATTTAAAGTCTTTGATTTTGATCATTTACAAAAACAATATGATACTATCCAAGATTTAATGAAACAAAAGAAAATTTATTCAGCTTATACAGTTAAAGATGGTGGTGTGATTGAAGCTGTTTGTAAAATGGCCTTTGGTAATGGTTTAGGAGCTGCTTTCAATACAGATTATTCACTTGCTTCTTATGTTGAAAAGAATTATGGAAACATCATTGTTGAAGTAAAATCCGAAAAAGATCTTGCTGGTTTAGATTATAGAGTTGTAGCTACTTTAAATGATAGTGAAAAATTCTCTTATGGAATGGATACAATTTCTATTCAAGAAGCTTACGCAATCAATAAAGCACCATTAGAAAGTGTTTATCCAACAAGAGAAAAAGCACCTACACAAGAAATTAAAGTTGCTGAATGTAAAACAAGATCAACTTTAAAAGCAAAACAATATATTGAAACACCATTAGTTGTTATTCCGGTGTTCCCAGGAACAAACTGCGAATATGATTCAAAACGTGCTTTTGAAAAAGCAGGGGCTAAGGTTGAACTTGTATTAATTAGAAATAAAACAGAAGAAATGTTAAAAACATCGATTGATGAATTGGAAAATGCCATCAAACGTGCTAATATTGTGATGCTACCAGGAGGATTCTCTGCTGGTGATGAACCTGAAGGTTCAGGTAAATTTATTGCAACAGTTTTAAGAAATCCAAGATTAAAAGCGGCAATTAGTGATTTATTAGATAATAGAGATGGTTTAATGATTGGTATTTGTAATGGATTCCAAGCACTTATTAAATTAGGATTACTTCCATATGGTGAAATTAGAGATATGTCGGAAAATGACGCTACTCTTACCTTCAATACGATTGGTCGTCACTTATCTCAATTTGTAGATACACGTATTGGTTCTGTTAAATCACCATGGCTTGCTCATGTCAATGTGGGAGATGTTCATGTCATTCCTATTTCTCATGGCGAAGGACGTTTTGTTGCTCCTAAAGAAGTTATTGATGAATTATTTGCTAATGGACAAGTATTCTCTCAATATGTTGATCCTAATCGTAAAGTCACAATGCAAACACCATACAATCCTAATGGTTCAATGTATGCTATTGAAGGTATTGTTTCTCGTGATGGTCGTGTTCTTGGTAAGATGGGACATAGTGAACGTCAAGGAGAAAACCGTTTTAAAAATGTTTATGGTGAGATGGATCAAAAATTATTTGAAGCTGGTGTAAATTATTTTAGAGGTGGTAAATAGAATGGATAAACAACAATTTGAATGTTTTACATTAAGTCCCTTAGATGGACGTTATGCAAGTATTAAAGATGCTTTAGGTGAATATTTTTCTGAATATGCTTTAGTAAAATATCGTGTTTTTGTTGAAATTCAATGGTTAAAATTTTTAATTGAAAATGTAGAAAGTGATGTTCTTTCTAAATTCAATAAAGATAATTTAGGACAAATTGAAGCTATTTCAAAAAATTTCAATTATGATTCTTTTAAAGCAATCAAAGATATTGAAGCTATTACAAGACATGATGTTAAAGCAGTAGAATATTTCATTGGAAATCAATTAAAAGATATGGGGTATGATTATTTAATCAGCTTTGTCCATATCGGATGTACTTCAGAAGATATTAATAATACATCTTATGCTTGTATGATCAAACATGGTTTAAATGATGTTTGGTTAAAGAAAGCAAAAGAATTTACTGCTGTTATTAATAAATGGGCAGTTGAACATAAAAATGATGCGATGTTAGCTCATACTCATGGTCAACCTGCCACACCAACAACAATTGGTAAAGAATTTAAAGTTTATGCTTATCGTTTTACTTCAAGCATTGAAAATATTGAAAATATTAAAATTAAAGCTAAATTTAATGGGGCAACAGGTAACTATAGTGCTATTTTAACAGCATTCCCTCAATTAGATTGGCAAACTCTTAATAAAAAATTTGTAGAAGAATATTTAGGATTAACTTACAATCCCTTAACAACACAAATTGAAAGTCATGATTATACTTGTCATATTTTAGATGGTATTCGTCATTTCAATAACGTGTTAGTGGATTTTGATGTTGATATGTGGCTATACATTTCTATGGAATATTTCAAACAAATTCCTGTCAAAGGAGAAGTAGGAAGCAGTACAATGCCTCATAAAGTCAATCCGATTCGTTTTGAAAATTCAGAAGCAAATGTTGATATGTCTAATAATATTTGTGTTGGTTTATCAAACAAATTACCTAGATCACGTATGCAAAGAGATTTATCAGATAGTTCAAGTCAAAGAAATATTGGTTTAGCTTTTGGATATTCTTTACAAGCAATTAGTGAAACAACAAATGGTTTAGCTAAATGTGTTGTTAATAAAGATAAACTTGCAGCTGACTTAAATGAAAAATGGGAAGTTCTTGCTGAACCAATTCAAACAATGCTTAGAAAATATGGTATTTCTGATGCCTATGATCAATTAAAAGAACTTACAAGAGGTAAAAATATTTCACAAGAAGCTATCATGAAATTTGCGAAGGGATTAGATGTTTTATCGGATGAAGATCGTCAAACATTACTAGATATGACACCGGCAAGCTATATTGGATATGCTTCAGATTTATGTGATATTGATTTATAATGATTGATCGTCAAGCAATTTATATTTTATATAATGATCAAGTTGGCAAAAAGCTGGTAGAAAGGTTCTATCAGCTTCTTGTTGTTTATAGTCAAAATAAAAAAACAAAACCTGTTGAAAGTTGTCTTTTAAAGTTGAATGATATTGCTAGAAAGAAGAAAACACGTCTAGTTTATTATGATAATCATAGTTTAAAGGAAGATTTGTCACAATTTATTGTAGAAGAGTATCGTCTTTCAAAAATAAAACAAAAATAGACAAATTTGACACAAAAATGAGACATAAAAGTAAAAAAAACGTGGTATACTAAAGATGCTAGAAATAGGAATTGATTTTTTAGTCATTATTTTATATAATCTTTGTAATCCATTGAGCAAGATTAAATAGTGGAAATAGTTAGAGAGAAGATGGCTGGTGAAAATCTTTGTATGGAAGCTATGGGACACTTGTGAGGAATTACTTGAAAAGAGTAATCGTTAATCGCGTTAAGATGAAAGTGCGTATGAAAATACGAATTAAGGTGGTACCGCGTTGAAACGTCCTTAGAGGGGCGTTTTTATATTTTTAAGGAGGAAAAATAATGGGATATAGTGCACCAAGAGGTACGGTAGATATTTTACCTGGACAAAGTGAAAAATGGATTAAATTAGAACAATTGTTAAGAACAATTGCTGCTAATTATAATGTTAAAGAAATGAGAACACCAATTTTTGAACATGCTGAATTATTTAACAGAGCTGTAGGGGATACAAGTGATGTCGTATCTAAAGAAATGTATACTTTCCAAGATAAAAAAGGAAGATATATTTCCCTCAGACCAGAAGGAACTGCAGGTATTGCAAGAGCTTATGTAGAAAATAAAATGTATGGTTTACCAGAAAAACTACAAAAAGTTTATTATATGGGACCAATGTTTAGATATGAAAGACCACAAAATGGTCGACAAAGACAATTCCACCAATTTGGTGTAGAAATGTTAGGTGTTGAATCACCTTATGTAGATGTTGAATGTATGCTTATGGCAGTGACAGTTGTTGAAGCATTAGGACTTCAAAATGTAACACTTCATATCAATTCTTTAGGAGATGATGCATCAAGAGATGCTTATCGTGAAGCTTTAAAAGATCATTTTAGGGATCATTTAGATGAATTATGTGGGGATTGTAAGGCACGTTTTGAAAAAAATCCGTTACGTATTTTAGATTGTAAAGTGGATGCGAAACATCCAGCTATGAAAATAGCACCAAAAACAATTGATTATTTAAGTGAAAGTGCTAAAAATCATTTTGATAAAGTATGTTCGTTATTAGATGATTTAGAAATTGATTATGTTATCGATACAAACTTAGTAAGAGGATTAGATTATTATTCTCACACTGTTTTTGAAATTATTTCTGATGATCCAAAATTAGGTGCGGGAGCTACTGTTGGTGGTGGCGGACGCTACAATGGTTTAATTGAAGAAATTGGTGGACCGGCAACACCAGGTGTTGGTTTTGCCTTTGGTATGGAAAGACTTCTTCTTGCTTTAGATAATGAAGAAGATGAAGACGAAGATGGTTTAGATTGTTATATTATGCCTTTAGGCGAAGAAGCAAAAGATCTTGCTATGCAAATTATTGCGATGTTAAGAGCAAATGGCTTTACATGTGAAATGGATCATGTATCTCGTGGCTTAAAAGGACAATTTAAATCAGCAGATCGTTTTAATGCACATTTCTCTATTATTTTAGGGGAAGAAGAAGTAAAAAATGAAGTGGTTAATATTAAATGTAATCATGATAAAGAACAAGATGTAGTACCATTAGAAAATATTTTGGCACATATTGAAAATCATTTAAGTGGAGGACATGAACATGAATAGAACACATAATAACGGCGAACTTCGTTTAGAAAATGTTGGACAAACAGTTGAACTAAAAGGATGGGTTGCTAAAAAGAGAAATTTAGGAGCTCTTGTGTTTATTGATTTAAGAGACCGTTATGGAATTACACAAATTATTATCAATGAAGAAATGGAAAACATTTCAAAAGATATTAAAAATGAATATATTTTATATGTTAAAGGAACTGTTGTAGAACGTTCTAGCAAAAATCCAAATATGCCTACAGGGGATATTGAAGTCGATGCATCAGAAATCAAAATCATCAATACAGCCAATACGACACCAATTATTGTTGCAGATGATACAGATGCTTTAGAAGAAACAAGAATGCAATATCGTTATCTTGATTTAAGAAGACCTGTTATGCAAAATAAAATTCTAACAAGACATAAAATTACAAGAAGTATTAGAGAATACTTAGATACTCATGATTTTGTAGATATTGAAACACCTTATTTAAATCGATCAACTCCTGAAGGAGCAAGAGATTTCTTAGTACCTTCACGTGTACATCATGGTGATTTCTATGCTTTACCACAATCACCTCAATTATTTAAACAATTATTAATGGTTGCTGGTTTTGAAAAATATTACCAAATTGCTCGTTGTTTTAGAGATGAAGATTTAAGAGCAGATCGTCAACCAGAATTTACTCAAGTTGATGTTGAAATGTCATTTATGACAACAGATGAAATCATCGAAGTTGGTGAAAATATGGTGGCTAAAGTCATTAAAGATGTAAAAGGTGTTGATGTTAAGTTACCACTACCACGTATGACGTGGCATAAAGCTATGGAAACATATGGTATTGATAAACCAGATATCCGTTTTGATATGAAACTTGTTAACTTAAATGAAGTTGTTAAAGATGTTGATTTTATGGTATTTAAATCAGCTTTAGAAAATAATGGATATGTTAAAGGAATTAATGTTAAAAATCATGCAAGTGATTATTCAAGAAAGAAAATTGATCAATTAACAGAACTTGCAAAAACATATAAAGCAAAAGGTCTTGCTTGGTTAAAAGTAAATAATGGTGTTGGTGAAGGGCCAATTGCTAAATTCTTTAGTGAAGAACAAATGCAAAGATTAATTGAATCAATGAACGGAGAAGATAACGATTTATTATTATTTGTATCGGATACCAAATATATGGTTGTTTGTGATGCACTTGCCGCTTTACGTAATCATTTAGGAAAAGAATTAAAGTTATATGATCCAAAAGAACTAGGATTATTATGGGTTGTTGATTTCCCAATGTTTGAATATGATGATGAAACTCAAAGATATTATGCAATGCACCACCCATTTACTAGACCTAAAGAATCTGATTTAGATAAAATTGATACAGATCCAGCAAATTGTCTTGCTGATGCTTATGATATTGTCTTAAACGGCTTCGAACTTGGTGGAGGTTCTCAACGTATTTACGAACAAGATTTACAACAAAGAGCTTTTAAAGCTTTAAGCTTAACAGATGAACAAGTAAGAAATAAATTTGGTTGGTTTGTTGATGCTTTAAAATATGGGACACCACCACATGGAGGATTTGCTTTAGGATTAGATCGTCTTGCAATGTTACTTACTGAAAGTGATTCTATTAGAGATGTTATTGCTTTCCCTAAAAATGCTAGTGCAACATGTCCAATGTCTAAAGCACCAAATAGTGTAGAAGAAGATCAATTAAAAGAATTGGGTATTGGAGTTTTAAAAGATGAATAATGATCGTATACAAGAAATACTTGATTTAATGGAAGAAGCAAGATTAGATTACTTTTTAATAAGTGATCCTCAATCTATTGCTTATTGTACAGGATATTATAATGATCCTCATGAAAGAATGTTTGTATTCATGGTTTCAAAACATGGGAATCATACATTATTTATGAATGATTTATTCTATTTGGAACATGATTTAGGTGTCAACATCGTTTGGCATAAAGATGGACAAGATGCTATTCAAACAATTGTTAATGAAATGCATTTTCCAGGAAGAATCGGAATTGATAAAAACTGGGCTTCACACTTTTTACTAGATCTTATGAAAAAATTACCAAATGCAAAATATATCAACGCGTCACCATGTGTTGATCTTGTACGTATGAAAAAAGATTTACAAGAACAAGTTTTAATGATTGAATCAAGTAAAATCAATGATGCTGTCATGGAAGAAATTATTCCTTTCATTCAAGAAGGTGTCAGTGAAAAACAACTTGCTAAAAAATTAGATGAATTATTTTTTAATCATCATTCTACTTGTTATGGAGCAATTGTTGCTTTTGGTAAAAATGCCGCTGATCCTCATCATGAAAACGATGATACTCTTTTAAGAAAAGGAAATTGTGTTTTGATTGACATGGGATGTGTTTATAAAGGCTATTGTTCTGATATGACACGAACATTTTTCTATGGTGGAATTCGTGAAGATGAAATGAAAGTTTATGAAACTGTAAAAAAAGCCAATGAAGCTGCAGAAGCAATGATTAAACCAGGTGTAAAATTATCAGATATTGATAAATGTGCTAGAAAAGTCATTAGTGATGAAAGCTATGGACAATATTTTACTCATCGTTTAGGTCATTTTATTGGACGTGATGTACATGAATATGGTGATGTTTCTTCAGTAAATGATATGGAAGTTGAAGAAGGTATGATTTTTTCAATTGAACCAGGTGTTTATTTAGAAGGTGATTTTGGTGTACGTGTTGAAGATTTAGTAATGGTGACTCAAGATGGCTGCCAGGTATTAAATTCTTTTACAAAAGATATATATATTATTTAAACGAGCGAAAGCTCGTTTTTTGGTATAATTAAAAAAATGTTGTTTAAACTTATAAAGAAAAAAGAATGTTTTGGACACTTTAAACTGACAAATTTAGTCAAGACAAAATTATATAATAAAAATACATTAAGAAAGGATGAACGATATGGAAGTAAAAAGAGGAGACTTATTTTATGCTGATTTAAGTGTAGGTGTAGGAAGTGAACAATCTGGAATACGTCCTGTTGTTGTGATTCAAAATGATAGTGGAAATCGTTTTAGTACAACAATTATTATTTCACCTTTAACATCATCAAGAAAGAAAAATATTCCAACGCATACATTTATTAAATCACGTGATGATTTAAAAGAAAATTCAATTGCTTTATTAGAACAAATGAGGACAATTGACAAATCTAGACTTATTAGAAAAATAGGGGAATTGACCCCTTTAGAAATGGAACGCATTAATAAATGCATTCGTATTAGTCTAGGTGTTTAGATTACATAAACCTTTCAAACGAGCAAAGCTCGTTTTTTTTAAAAAATATTCTCTTAACAAAGAAAAAGAAATCAATTTGTGATAGAATAGTTACCGAGGTGACAATTATGTATTATTTTATAGGAATTAAAGGGTCAGGAATGGCTCCACTAGCAACAATT
>OIEG01000688.1_pt1 | contig 13954 bp, 10 predicted proteins | sample 1581751 | NCBI WGS metagenome assembly OIEG01 (sample SAMN01760950, study PRJEB22395) | human gut metagenome | reverse complement strand
TATAAGAAATAATAAAGAGATTACATTTGAACAGAAGATAAGACTTGTAATTATGCTGAGTCTGCCTACGATTCTGGCACAGGTGTCATCAATTATAATGCAGTATATTGATGCGTCTATGGTTGGAAGACTGGGGGCAGGCTGTTCGGCTTCAATAGGTCTTGTATCGACAACGACATGGCTGCTTGGAAGCCTTGCTTCTGCACCATCACTTGGATTTTCAATTCAGGTGGCACAGCTTGTTGGGGCAAAGAAGTTTAACAGGGCAAGAAGAGTGTTCTTACAGTCATTTGGAATAGTTCTTCTTATATCAATTATTATAGGTGCTGCCGGAGCCATGATAAGCTGGGGACTTCCAGCATGGCTTGGTGGAGAAGAGTCGATACACAAGGACGCGGCAATGTATTTTCTTATAACATCATTGTCTATGCCGGCATTAGGATTTAACCGTCTTGGTACGAGAATGTTACAGAGCTGCGGCAATACGAAGACACCGGGAATTCTTAATTCCATGAACTGTTTACTTGATATTATATTCAATTTTATATTCATATTTAGTTGGCATGGTTTTGGCTTTGGTCTTGGAGTTATGGGTGCAGCACTTGGAACAACGGCGGCACAGATTGTCACCACAATTATTATGTTTTATGTATTGATGTTCAGAACACCGATGCTTTCTAAGGGTTACGGAACAGATTCTGATGAGAAGGCAGGTCTTGCGACAATAAAGAAGTCATTTGTTTTATCTCTTCCTGTCACATTTGAAAATGTAGTTATGTTTGGAGCTATGATTACGATAACAAGAATTGTTGCACCATTAGGAGTTGTGGCTGTGGCTGCCAATGCATTTGCAATAACTGCTGAAAGCCTGTGCTATATGCCAGCTTACGGAATTGAGGAGGCTGCAACAGCACTTGTTGGACAGAGTATCGGTGCAGGCAGAGGAAAGCTTGCGTTGTCTTTTGGAAGAATTTCAGTTGCTTTCGGAATGGGAATAATGGCGTTCACCGGACTTCTGATGTTTATATTTGCACCGTTTATGATTGGAATTCTTACACCTGACCCGGCAGTAAGAGAGCTTGGAGTAACTATACTTAGAATTGAGGCATTTGCAGAGCCACTGTATGGCGCGTCAATTGTAGTAACAGGTGTGCTTCGTGGAGCAGGAGATACTCTTGTTTCAAGCCTTATGAATTTCTTCAGTCTCTGGGCTGTTCGGGTTGTTCTTTCATTCCTTCTTGTTGGAAGTTACGGACTTGTTGGTGTGTGGATAGCGATGGCGGCAGAGCTTTGCTTCAGGGGTGCGATATTCCTTGTACGTATGGAGCGGAAGAAGTGGCTGAAGAAGCTGTGATGACGTGAAGATGTGAGCTGATGCTGGATGCGATAGTAGCAGAGTGGTGCGAAATGGCTGATTTCAATATCATAATTTAACAAAGACCTACTCAGATGGCGTTAGTTAGTATCTGAGTAGGTCTTTGTCATTTTAAAAGTAAATAAATTTGTTGAGGATACCTACTAAATAATGGCACGAGCCAGATTGTGTAGGTCTTTTTAAGGAATTTATAATGATTCACCGGCTGGATGTAAAGATGAAGCATGAAAAAGACATACTAAAGGGTGAAGTATTATTAATTTAGTGGGTTTTGTAAAAGATATTATGTCAAAAGATGAAAAAACAACATACTAAATTGAGTGATTTCAAGCTTTTAGTGGGTTTTCGCCAGTGATGACGGCAGAAAGGCTGACCAAATTCCGATATAAAGATGACAAAAGTAGCGGTCAAATAACCAGAAGATTTACTGGTTATCTGACCGCCATTTAAATTCAGCATTATATATAATTGCTAATAATTAACCAAGATACTTAGCAAGTACATCTGCCTTGTCAAGCTTCTCCCAAGGAAGGTTAAGGTCTGTACGTCCAAAGTGACCATAAGCAGCTGTCTGCTTATAGATAGGTCTTCTTAAGTCAAGCATCTTAATGATTCCGTTAGGTCTTAAATCAAAGTTCTCACGGATGATTTCAACGATTTTTTCTTCATCAAGCTTTCCTGTGCCAAATGTATCAACCATGATAGATGTTGGTCTTGCAACACCGATTGCATATGAAAGCTGAATCTCGCATCTGTCAGCAAGTCCGGCAGCGACAATATTCTTAGCAACATATCTTGCAGCGTATGCAGCAGAACGGTCAACCTTAGTGCAGTCCTTACCAGAGAAGGCACCACCGCCATGTCTTGCAGCTCCACCGTAAGTATCAACTATAATCTTACGACCTGTAAGACCTGAATCTCCGTTAGGTCCACCAATTACAAAACGGCCTGTTGGATTGATGTATATCTTAGTGTCAGCGTCAATCATAGCAGGATCAACGATTGCATCAATAACATATTTCTTAATATCCTCATGAATCTGTTCCTGAGATACTTCAGGAGCATGCTGTGATGAAACAACGATAGCATCAAGTCTTATTGGCTTTTTGTTTTCATCATATTCAACTGTTACCTGAGTCTTTCCGTCTGGTCTTAAGTAAGAAAGAGTTCCATCTTTACGAACCTTTGTAAGCTGCTTAGAAAGCTTTTGCGCAAGTGCAGAAGAGTAAGGCATGAATTCAGGAGTTTCGTTAGTTGCGTAACCAAACATCATACCCTGATCGCCGGCACCACCTTCTGAATCATCAATCTCGCCATCCTTTGCTTCAAGAGCCTTATCAACACCCATAGCAATATCAGCTGACTGCTTGTCTAATGCAACCATAACAGCACAGGTGTTACCATCAAATCCCTTATCAGAGCTGTCATAACCGATATCTGTAACTGTCTTTCTTACGATAGAAGGAATATCTATGTTAGCCTTAGTTGTAACCTCGCCCATTACCATAATAAAACCTGTGTTAGTAAGAGTTTCGCAGGCTACTCTTGAGTATGGATCCTGCTCGTAGAGAGCATCAAGTACGGCATCTGAAATCTGGTCACAGATTTTGTCAGGATGTCCTTCTGTTACTGATTCTGAAGTAAATAATCTTTTTTCCATGTTATCTCCTTTTGATTTTATCGTGAATATGTCTATCCCATACCTTCTCGTGTCTATTCTTATCGTTACTCGTGCTTGTAGCAAAATGCCAGAACTGCAATGTTACCGCTGCTCGCGCTCGCAGCTCAGATGCCAGAACTACATTCTGGCATTGTCGCGGTGCTCCTCGAATTCAAACGCATATGTCCCAATTCATGCAAGCATGATTGTGTCATATACGTTAGAATTCTCATCGCTACTCGCACAAAAAAGGTCCCCGACAAGGGACCCGATAGACTGTATCGAAATCCTCTTATTGTTCGACTAATATCGCTCAGGTTGGCACCTTCCTCAAAAGGGGTTGCCGGGCTTCATAGATCCTATGTATCTCCACCGCTCTTAATAAGGGATATAAAATATTCAATTAATATTACCGCATAAGATACTACACAATATTTAAACATTCGTCAAGAGTAAATTGACAATTTCTATATAGAATTTTATAATTAAAATACATTTTTACAGACAAATGTATCGTGAAAACTGGGGGAATGAGTAATGACAGATAAGACAATATTCATATTTGACGCACAGGAAGGCGATAAACTCGCAGATGATGTACATACGCCAGATGGTAATATATTAGCAAAGAAAGATACCATACTTAATTATGATATAATAGCAAATATTTCAGGGCATCATATACTGGAAGTAAAGGTATACGACACCAATAATGAACTGCAGGATCTGGAAAAGGTTCTGGGAAAAACTGCTAATAAAGAGAACGTTAAGTATTTTGATAAGATAAGAGCGAGCATAAGGTTTAAGCATTTTAAAAAGACCTATGATGAGAATATTCTGGATATCAAAGGAGACCTTAACGATGTTGTTACGAATAACAGTCCTATTGATATAGATAAGCTGATAGAAGGAACTAATGAGATTCTTTCTGCGAACAGAAATAGTTTACAGCTTTTTGATATGTTGCACAGTATGAGACAGTTTGATGACCTTACATATGTTCATAGTGTAAATGTTGCTTTGATAGCTTCAATTCTTGGGCAATGGCTTAAGTTTAGTGAGAAAGATATAAGAATACTGACAATAAGCGGACTTCTTCATGACATAGGTAAGATTATGATTCCTAACGAAATTCTTACAAAACCTGGTAAGCTGACAGTTGCTGAATACAATATAATGAAGCAGCATGTTAACTTTGGATATGAGAAAGTTAAGAATCAGAACATTGATATACGAATTAAAGAGGCATGCCTGCTCCATCATGAAAAATGTGATGGAACAGGGTATCCATTTGGCTTAAAGTCGGATCAGATTCCAGCAGTAGCCAAGATTATAGCAATTGCTGATGTGTATGATGCAATGACTTCAGCAAGAGTATATAGAGGAGCATTATGTCCTTTTGAAGTAATAGATACAATGTATAAAGATGCATTTACAAAGTTTGAACCTGAATATATTCTTCCTTTCTTAAAGAATGTGGCATCATCGTATATTAATAACGATGTGAGACTTTCAGATGGAAGAATTGGAAAGGTTGTTCTTATTAATGAGAATGCACTCAGTCTGCCAATTGTCCAGTGTGAAGATGAGTTTATAGACCTATCCAAGACACGAGGACTCACAGTTTCTGCAATTTTATAAAAAACTATCTGGCACATGCGTGGAGGTATTTTTCTTTAGTAGCCATACCTCCGCGGATGTGTCTTTCTTGTTTATTGACATCAAGAACCTTTCTGGCTTCTCTGGCTAGTTCAGGATTGATTTCCATAAGTCGTGCAGTTACATCTTTATGTGCAGTGCTTTTGCTTACATTAAATACTTTGGCTGTCTGTCTTACAGTGGCTTTATGCTCAATTATGTAATATGCCAGCTGGGTGGCACGTTCTTCTATATAGTCTCGCATGTCGGGACTCCGGAAGTTTCATTTATACAATCTATGCCACGGATTGGGGTTTTATGTTAGAATGTGTTATGACTATGATAAGGAATCATTTACATTATATTTTTAATTTCTCCGCAAACATAAGAAGTACGCTGATTGAAAGCAGTGCACTTGAAATCCATATTGTGTGGATTCCGAACAGCATTGAAAGGTTTCCACCAATACCTGCGCCGATTGCAAAGAATAATATGATGCCAAAATAATATCCGGCTTTCTTAAGAGATGCTTTATTGCCAGTACGCACAAATACTGAAAGTGCGTCTGTACCGCTTCTTAAGTTACCGATGCACATGGTGCTTGCATAGGAATAGCCATTGACTTTTCTAAATGCCTGTACCTGCATAGCACATGAGAACGATACGATTATTGTTGCAAACATGTCCATTGAGTGGGGCATGAAGCCAACTGCAATTAAGATGATAATTTCAATAAGTAATATTGCCTGCCGCCAGTGAAGTCTGGTGGCATTTTTATATTTGCCCTGAATCCGCTCTGTTACGAATACGCCAAGACCAAATGCTAAGAATGGCAGAAGATATTTTAATCCCTGATACCATTCACCCATCATAAAATGTGTACTCATAAGAACCACATTACCGGTCTGTGCGTTGGAGAATACTTCATTTCTTGTAAAATATGTATATGCATCCTGAAGTCCACCGGACATGGCAAGGAATACGCAGTTTATGAAGGCTTCGGACATCTGTATATCCGGAAGCTTCTTAGCGAGGGCGTTGTGAAGCTTTGATGCCATAAATAACCTCCTTGTGTTTTATAACTTTGGTTGTTATAGCACAAGGAGGTTTTGTTGTAAAGGGTATATAAATATTAGATATGTTGCGAATTACTTTCCAAGTGCTGTCTTCTGTGGCACTTCTGTTTCTTTTTCGTAGCATGCAAATGCGCTGTCGACAAGTTCTTTATCTGGCTTCGGTGTAAACAGGCTGACTACAGGAACGATAATCATTCCGGCAAACATTGCAAATGCACCGCAGTTGATAGGTGACTGGAGCCATGTTGGGAAGCCTGTTCTGAAGAAGATGTTAGCAAGCATAAGTACTGAGCTGAATAAAAAGCATGCCCAGCATGATGCTTTGGAAACCTTCTTAGAGTAAAGCGAGAACATAAATGGTGCAAGGAATGAACCTGCAAGTGCACCCCAGGATATTCCCATAAGCTGTGCAATAAATGTTACTGAACTCTTGTACTGGATAAGTGCAAGTATTGCAGATATTGCAATGAATACAACAACAAGAATTCTTATGTATAATACCTGTTTCTTTTCACTCATGTTCTTGATAAAGTTATCTTTTAAGAAGTCAATAGTAAGTGTTGAGCTTGAAGCTATTACAAGTGATGAAAGTGTAGACATTGAAGCTGACAACACGAGAATTACAACTAATGCAATAAGCGCAGGACTTAAATTAGAAAGCATTGTTGGAATTATTGAGTCGAAGCCGTTAGCCTTGACATCTATCTGGTCAGAGAATAATCTTCCGAAACCTCCGAGAAAATAGCATCCGCCTGAAACTATAAGCGCAAATATTGTTGAGATTACAGTACCCTTCTGTATAGAAGCTTCATTATCAATGGCATAGAATTTCTGAACCATCTGAGGAAGTCCCCATGTTCCAAGTGATGTAAGGATTACAACGAATAAAAGGTTGAATGGGTCAGGTCCGAAAAATGAAGCAAATATACCGGGAGTATCGCTTACTGCCGGGTCAGACACATTTGCAAGACCCTGCAGTGCAGACATGAAGCCGCCCTTAGAGTGGATTACGGCAGCAATAACTGCAACGATACCGAATAACATGATAATTCCCTGAATGAAATCATTGATTGCAGTAGCCATGTAACCGCCGGCAATTACATAGATTGCGGTAAGAGTTGCCATGATTATGATACAGACGCTGTAATCAATGTTGAAAGCCATACCGAAAAGTCTTGAAAGTCCATTGTAAAGTGAAGCTGTGTATGGAATCAGAAAAATGAATATTATAACAGAAGCACCGATTTTTAATGGATTGCTTCCGAATCTTTTTCCAAAATACTGTGGCATGGTTGCTGAATCAAGGTGCTGACTCATAATTCTTGTTCTTCTGCCAAGTACGACCCATGCAAGAAGTGAACCTATAATTGCGTTGCCGATACCAGCCCAGGTTGCGGCAATGCCGTATTTCCAGCCAAACTGGCCTGCGTATCCAACGAATACAACAGCCGAGAAATAAGATGTTCCGTATGCAAATGCGGTGAGCCACGGACCAACGCTTCTTCCACCGAGAACGAAACCATTAACATCAGTTGCATGCTTGCGGCAGTATAAGCCAATGCCTATCAGCACCGCAAAGTAGATAATAAGAATAACCAATTTTAACATAAAAACCCCCATATTAAATGTATTAATCCCTACTTTATAAATTTAAAGCGTAACGCTTTAAATCAATAAAGTAAACATAAATGGATTGTAGCATATTGGGGAGGGATTGGCAAGGAGAAAATGAGTTAATATATATGAGTATATATGAATAATATGGATATACCTACTATTATGCCTATAATATGTCATTGAGTAGGTTTGCTTGAGAGAATTATAACCTGATGCGGAGGGAGCAAACCTACGAAACAGCTGTGAATAGCTTTTTGAGTAGGTCTTTTTCCTGGATTTTTCTGAATTAGAGGCTCTTAAAGATGAAATCTTCCGTGAAAATGCCTACTAAATTATGATTATGTATATAGTTAGTGGGTTTTGAAAGACAATTTAATAAAATAAGATGTTTAATTGACATACTAAAGTAATGGTGGATAATGATTTGGTAGGTTTATTAGGAATTTATGCTATGCGGGATATAGGGAGATATATGAAAACAGCCACCAGAAAAATGATATGCCCCCTGTCAAGTAGACAGGGGGCATATCAAAATCCAGTGACTGTTTTAAGAAAATAAGGAGAGTAAATGTGAAGTATCTTATCGTCTGCCACCGCCGACGCCGCCATTCTGACCGCCCATGCCGCCCATGTTACCGCCGCCGAAGCTGCCAGTGCCAGAAGCTCCCATTGTTCCAGATTCCTGAGTCCAGTCTGCAATAGAGTCTGAACCACGGTAAAGTGTGTAGCTTGTGCCGGTTGTAAGAGTGTCAGAGCATATCCAGCCGTTGCTAAATGAACCATCAACAGTGAAGCTTATTACTTCGTTGCCGGAAGCATCTTTAAGTGAATATCTTCCAGAACTGAAGGATACGGAACTTAATACATAAGCATTAGCAGAGTTTATAGGTGTTTCGCATACACCACCGAGGGCAACGCATGTTCCACCGGTTATCGTTACGGTACCATCTACATCAATTGATCCTGATACATTTCCAGATGAACTGCCACCTTTAACTAATACAAATCCACCGGTCTGTACGTAATTTCCATTAGAATCAATACCATCAGTATCACCAGACGCAGTTGTGACATCTATATATCCACCAGTTACATTGACAATTGGAGAAGTCTTTCCATCACCTGTGCAGGCATTAATGCCATCATCAGTAGCATATACATATATTTTGCCACCATTTAAGTTGATAGTTATGGCTTCAAGTCCTTCGAATGAAGTTACTACATTAATATAACCATCATTGACATCAAGCTGCTTGTCAGCGTGCATGCCGTCATCACCTGAAGAAATTGTAATTGAACCACCATTGATAACAATAGTTCCTTTGCCGTCCTCACCGGTTTCAAGTACACCTGAGTCAGAGTTGGCATGGATACCGTCATCTGTCGAACTTATGTTAATTGTAAAGCCTGAAATATTTATTTCGCTTTCTGCTTTAATACCCTTAGTTGAGTAGGACTGTCCAGAAGAATTACCGGATTCATTAAAGTCACCAGGCATTCCTGGACGGTCGCCGCCGGCCTTATTACCACCGTTCTGACCATCCATGCCACCCACGTTGCCACCACCAAAGCCGCCAGGTGCGTTGGCGATAGTGTCAGAAGCTGCCACATAAGAAACAGTATTGGCAGAAGCAGTCTTGTTAGCAGAACTGTTACGACTGGCAGATGTACCTGAAGAACTGCCTGACGAAGTAACTTCTTCACTATATTCAGAGTAAGTATCTGTATAAATGTTTAAGTTACCGTCACCTGATATATCTACCCCGTAAGATGCGTCTATACCGTCACAGGCTGCATAAATATCAATGTTACCACCAGTAATTGTAACGATTCCCTTCTGGTTGCCCTTGTTAGAAAGGCTGCTGTTAGAAGTCTTGATGCCATCTCCTTTAGCAGAGATTGCAATTATATTTCCAGATTCAATATCAACGGCATCGTTGCCTTTGACTGCGTTGTTCACAGCAGTAACTTTAACAATCACATTTTTAATAGAAAGGTCATCCTTGCTCTGGATACCATTATTGTAATTACCTGTTACAACTAAGGCTCCTTTGCCGACGAGTTTTAAATCGCATGTTGCATAGATTGCTGCGTTGCCAGCGTCATCAGAAGAATCTTCTGTAGCTTCGGTACGATTGTCAATTACTTCGTTAAATGAGTTGTCTTCTGATTTAATCTCGACCTTGGAAGCATTTTTAACGTATATAGGTGAACCACTTGAGCATGTGATAGATGTTCCGTTCAATACGATAGTAACCTCGTCCTCATCACCTGCGTCAACGATAAGCTGTCCTTCTGATAAAAGTCCTGTTACTGTATATTCACCAGCCTTTGTGATTGTGTATACAGAACCTGACTGTGTAACTCCGTCTGATGTATCAGATGTCACAGTGAAATCACCTGTAATGGAGACTCTGTAATTCTCAGCATCATCTGCGTGTGTTACATCTGTGTCATCTTTAGTAATGCCTGAAGTGATGGTAGTCTCACCGCCTGATGCAGTAGTAGTTGAAGTTGAATTTCTGGCACAGCCAGCAGTCATAAGACACATAGTAAGAATAACTGCGGCTACGCAATTCCTTTTGATTTTATTTAATTTAATCATAGTCATCTCTCCATTTCTTTAGTGTATGTTAATTGATTGTCTATAGTTTATTGGAGAAATTTGACTAAAATATGGTATGAGTGCGAATATTCTGTGTACTGATTAATCATGTGGAATATCGTTAAATCTGCCGTCAAGCTCTTCGGTTTTTACCACATTTATAAATGCGTGCTTGTCAATTGAGCGTATCAATGTGATAAGCTCACGTTTCGCTTCGGAGTTGATTACGGAGTATATGAGCGTGCGCTCTTTTTCCTCGTAGCAGCCGATTCCCTTGAAAAGCGTGGCGTCGTGGTTGGTTGTATTCTTTATGGCGTGATAGATTTCTTCGGATTTGTCAGAAATGATGAATAATGTCATCTTCTGGTAGCGTTTGTACATGAACTGGATTACCTGAGTGCTACAGAACTGGTATATTATTGAGTAGAGTGCGATTGACCAGCCAAACAGTCCGCCTGCGATGAGCAGAATCACAACATTACCAAGAAGAATATAGTTCCATGCGTCTATTCCTTTAACATGAGAAAAATAAATGCTTATGAAATCGGTTCCGCCTGTGGTAGTTCCGACATTGAGGCACAGGCTTATTGCAAATCCGTTGATAATTCCGCCAAATACGCTTATAAGCAGGATATCTTCTGTAAAAATGTATGGAGGAAGGATATCAACAAGCACACTGGAAAGTATAATTACCACGATTGAGTAGATGGTAAACTTCTTGCCGATGTAGCGGTATGCAATGTAGGCGGGGAAAATGTTCAGAGCCACATTGAATATTGTAAATGGGATGCTGATCTTAAAAAAACGTAGTCCGATTGCCTGAAATAACAGGGAGACTCCTGAAAAGCCTCCTGGCAGCAGGTCTGCGACTTTGGCAAAGCATCTTAAATTCCATGCGTACAGCACGGAAGCAATTATAACTATAATGAATCTGAATACCTGATAAAACTTAGGATATTTAACTTCTAAAGATTTGAACATATATTAGCCTCCATATTTTGTGTTAAATATAATAAGCAAATAATAATTATTTGTGTGAGTTGTCGTAGGCAGCCTGAATATCGGCGGGGAGCTTGTCTGGAAGCATTGAATGTATTCCGTCCTCGTTGCCGTCCTTGATAGCCTGCTCGTAATAGAAGCACTTGAAAGTAAGCATATCAAGAGTTTCCTGCATTTTTTCCATCTCTTTTTCAACAGCGGTTTTCTGTCTCTCAAAAAGCTGTTTTCTGAGTTCGTAAGTTCTGCTGCCTTCCTGACACCATTCCATAAACTGCTTGATGTCGCGGATTTCAAGACCTGATTTTTTGAGACATTCAATAAGCTTAAGAGCAGCAATTTCTGTGTCAGAGAACTGTCTTATTCCAGAAGCACGCTGCATAAAAGGGAATAATCCTTCTTTATCATAATATCTTAATGTTGAAACGGGAAGATTAAACATTTCTGAAACCTGTCCTATTGTGTACATAACACACCTGCTTTCTGTAAGCTATGCTTACCTGATATTAGTTTTTTACAAATGTGATAATAAAATTCACAAAATGTTCACTGTTATTGGGTTGACCTAAAGTTAGGTTTACCTCTTATGCTTAAATAGTAGCACAGAGAGACTTAAAATACAATTTAAAGTTGGTTTAAAGTGAATATGATAGTGTTTTTAACAAAGAGGTGATCATATGTATGTAGTGCTAATGTATTTTTGCATTACTTTTTTTGGATTGATACTTATTATGATGGCAGTGGAAGGATGACATATTTTATGGAGGATAAATGTATGGAATGGAGACAGGAAAAAGATATGCCGGTATTTATGTATATTTTTCTTAATAAAATAGAGGATACCGAAGAAGTGAGATGGACAGAGAAAGAGAAAAGTGAGGGGCATAAGACATACAAAAAGTTGTTAGAGCTGGCAGATGGAGATTCTTCAGATGTAATTAAAAAATGTCTCAGGATAATTAAAGAAACAAGGCATATTGTAGAGTATGAGCTTTGGAACAAGATTGTATATTTTATGACTGATTATATTAATGGTGAGACTGTGTGGGGATGAGCTTGTGTCAAGAAAGACTGAACAAAGGCTTGGGCAGATAAGTATTCCCGTAAAGAAAATAACAGAATAATGGTTGACCTTGCAATGGTTGTAAGGTTTAATATATTGGCAGCTGCTTTGAGGGTGGCTGCTAATTTATTTTTTGAATTAAGCATATGTGTAGTGATGTCTGGCTGTATGTGTGCCTGTGTGGACTCGATTTTTTCTAAGCCGTGTGGGAGTTAATGCCATTATATGCATAAAGTCTGTGAGTGAAAGCTCGTTCAAGCGAAGCGCGTTTGCTTTCGCTCGCAGTAATAGACATTGCAGATGATGGCATTTACTCCCACTAGGCGAAGAAAACCTGAGAGTCCGCATAGGCACACATACAGCCAGACACCAATTCACACAGTGCAAATAGACAAAACAGCAAATTTTAATTATATAAAATTGGAGAGAAACAAATGGAAAAGAACCTTACAACAGGAAGCGTATCTAAGACGATTGTATATTTTGCTTTGCCGTATCTGCTGTCGTATTTCTTACAGACTTTGTACGGAATGGCCGATTTATTCATAACAGGTCAGTTTTGTGGCGTTGACTCGATAACGGCTGTGTCTAATGGAAGTCAGGTAATGCATATGCTGACGGTAATTATTGTGGGGCTAGCGATGGGAACAACGGTAGTTATCGGCCGGGCGATTGGTGCTGATAATAAGAAAAATGCGGGTGTTGCAATTGGTAATACAATAACTCTTTTTATGGGATTGTCGATTGTGCTTACAGTTGTTCTTTTAGCACTTGTAAAGCCAATTGTCAGTCTTATTGCGATTCCTGAGGAGGCTGTAAGTGGAACAGTTGCTTACCTTATAATATGCTTTATCGGAATACCATTCATAACTGCTTACAATATAATAAGTTCAATATTCAGGGGAATGGGTGATTCTAAGAGTCCGATGTATTTTATTGCTGTTGCATGTGCTGCTAATATCGTGCTTGATTATCTGTTTATCGGTGCATGCAGTTTAGGTCCTATAGGAGCGGCACTTGGAACAACACTTGCCCAGACACTTAGCGTAATAGTATCGTTAATTGCTATTAAAGTGAAAAAGACCGGAATACATGTGTCTGCAAATGCTTTAAAACCACAGCGGGAGGTAATGGGTGAGATATTAAAGGTCGGAATTCCGGTTGCAATACAGGACGGCTGTATTCAGGTTGCGTTCATTATAATAACGATGATTGCCAACCACAGGGGACTTGATACATCGGCAGCAGTGGGTATTGTTGAGAAAATAATAAGTGCAATATTCATAATTCCATCGTCTATGCTTGCGACAGTTTCAGCGCTTTCAGCACAGAATATAGGTGCAGGAAAGCATGACCGCGCGGCTCTGACACTGAAATACGCAACATTTATAACATGTACCTATGGAATTGTGGTGGCAATAGTTATGCAGTTTATTGCAAGTGGTCTTTTGGGGCTGTTTACTTCTGATTCAAATGTGGTTTTACTTGGAACGCAGTATATGAGAAGTTACATTATTGATACAATGTTTGCAGGTGTGCATTTCTGTTTCAGTGGATATTTTGCAGCATATGGAAAGTCTTATATCGGATTCCTGCATAATATAATTTCGATTACATTTGTGAGAGTTCCTGGTTCTTACCTTGCTTCAAAGCTGTTCCCGGCTACGCTGTTTCCGATGGGACTTGCCGCACCAGCAGGCTCGGTGGTATCAGTTATGATATGCGTCGCAGCATTCGTATATCTTAAGAGAAGAGGGAAGCTGGGGTAAGTGAAAAGTTGTCTGATAATTTTATAATATTTGAAAAGAAAAAGAATATACTTGTAATGTCTGATGGCATGTGATAGAATGTCATTGGATACAAGTAGTGCATTCAAGCAATCTACGAAAACCCCACGAGTTAGGGCTCGTGGGGTTTTCTATTC
>OIEG01000650.1_pt1 | contig 14447 bp, 8 predicted proteins | sample 1581751 | NCBI WGS metagenome assembly OIEG01 (sample SAMN01760950, study PRJEB22395) | human gut metagenome | reverse complement strand
GCCCGCAGGACTTCACGGACAGCAGGTCTGGAAACTCCCAGTGATTCTGCCATAACACGTTCCGCAGGTAAAGTGTCCCCCGGCTTCAGTTCTCCCCGCCGGATATTTTCTATGATCTGCGCTAATATTCCGTCAAATGCTCGTTCTTCTGTAATCTTTGTAAACATGTCGTCCGTTTCGGCCGCCTTCCTTTATTATTGTGTTGCCTTCCTTTACATAAAAATCCCGGAATATAGACAAGTGGATATTTACCATTCTCAGTCATCATGCAGTTCTGCAACAGCTGATCGCTCTGCAGCCATTCAGCCAGTCTGTGCATTTTGACTATTTGCCCTCTCTATTTTCCGGACTTTTATAGTAAATATTATACGATAATTCCCCAATTTAATCAATAGTAAATAATAAATTGGTAAGACATATTATTTTATTCCATTATTGAGAATGTTTTCCACTTCCTCCATCTGGCCCAGAAGCATTTTCTGGCGGTCGTCAAAAAGAAGACCTTTATTATGCCTGTAATACTGGTCAGAACCGTTCTCCCGAATGAACCAGAGACTATAATAGTTGGCATTCAGTTCTGTGATAAATGCCACCATTTCCTGGCTGTCCCCAAAAGCAGCTTCCATGAAGTCGAAGACGTTCTGAAGAGTAAGAGATATTTCATCGGTTCGATTTTCGTAGGCTTCGGTTTCGGATTCAAAGAGGGCTTTCACAAACTCATAGTTCCGGTTTGATGATGGAACTTCCGATTCTGCTGCGGCACTTCCGCCTCCTGCCAGCTCTGAACCTGATCCGGTTTTATCTGATCCGGTTGATTCCGATCCAATTGATCCCGAGGTTGATTCCGAAGCTGATTCCAATCCGGACGCATTTTCAAAGAATGACACAACACGTTTCTGTATACGCTCCTGCTGTTTTGTAAGAAGCTCACTCTTTTTGTCCTTTTCAAGATCCGCCTCTGCTTTTTCCATGAGATTTTTTGCTGTGAGGCTGTCCTGATTTTCTCTGAAGTACACCATATAATCATACAGTTTCGTGAGGTAGGCATCGGTAAGATAGCATTCTGTAAAAAGCTCGCTGAGCTTTCCGTTGAGAAGGCTTACAATGCTCAAATGCTCGTCCAGAGAGGCTGTGCGGATCTTACCCAGAGTAATGGGATCCCACTTTCCTTTCAGGATGTCCTCCACTTTATAGTCCGTTCTGTACTTATAATAAAGAGCCAGATAGCCTGCAAAATCCTTCGCGATCATCCTGTGCTGAATGTACTGACTGACCACCTCACGGTCTACGGTTTTTCCAAGGATCTCATAAACCTGGATCAGACGGGAAAGATCCTCCCAGCCTCTGGCTGTGGCAAAGATTTTTCCGTCTACGGTATTCTCCACCCTGTAGAAATTTTTTCTGCGAAGCTCCAGATAGGAGATCACCGCCGGATGAATTCCCTGCTGATAGGCGTATTCCTTCCATACATCAAAGTCTGCCTCCACATCGATCTTCTTGATACGGTCCAGAGTGACCACATCGAATTCCCGGACGGATTTGTTATATTCTGGCGGGTTGCCTGCTGTGACGATCACCCAGCCTTCCGGCACCTTCTGGTTTCCGAAGGTTTTTCCCTGAAGGAACTGCAGCATCATCGGCGCCAGTGTTTCAGATACGCAGTTGATCTCATCAATGAACAGGATGCCTTCTTTCAGACCTGTTTTTTCCATTTTGTCGTAAACGGACGAAATGATCTCACTCATGGTATATTCCGTGACAGAAAATTCTTCCTCACCATAATTCTTTTTTACAATAAAAGGAAGTCCCACAGCACTCTGCCTGGTGTGGTGGGTAATGGTATAGGAAACAAGAGCAATCCCGCATTCCCTTGCTATCTGTTCCATAATCTGTGTCTTTCCGATTCCCGGAGGGCCCATAAGAAGGATCGGTCTCTGTCGGATTGCCGGGATCCGGTACTCACCGAATTCGTCCTTTGAAAGATATGCTTCTATGGAATCTCTGATCTCCTGCTTTGCTCGTTTTATATTCATGGTATTCTCCTTTTCACGGCATATAAAAAACTGCCTGCAGGATCCTCCGCCTAAAACGGGTTGCCTTGCGCGACATCTGCAAAAAATATGCCTGAATCCAATGATAAATCGAAAATTGAATTCAGGCAAGTTTTTCACTACTATATATTTTTTTTATTCTGCTGTCAGTGTGTGTATCAGGTTCAGAATACGTCCCGCACACATTCTGACAACTTCTTCCGAAAGCTTTCCGTCTTCAAAAGCTTTTCGGATATTTTCTGCGTCGGCTGCATTACCAGGCATGATAATATCATTTCCTGCTGTCACGCATTTCCACGGAATACTTCCATCTTCCGGAACCGTTGTATTCCAGTCTGACATGATCACACCGTCAAATCCCCATTCTTTTCGGGCAATGGCTGTACAGAGATCAACACTGTTTGCAGCATGGACACCATTCAGTAAATTATAGGAAGACATGATTGCCACCGGTCTGCTTTCTTTAACTGCAATCTCAAAACCACGCAGGTAAATTTCCCTCAGGGCACGTTCTGATACCTGTGCATCTACGCCCATACGATTATCTTCCTGATTGTTGCAGGCAAAATGCTTAACGGTAACACCGCAGCCAGGTCTGCTCTGCACTCCTTTTGTCATGGCTGCTGCCATGATTCCGGAAAGCAGCGGATCTTCGGAATAATACTCAAAATTTCTGCCGCACAGAGGGTTTCTCTGAATATTTAGACCAGGTGCTAGCCAGAGATCTATGTGGAATTCTTCCATTTCTTCTGCCACTGCTATTCCAACTTTTTCCACAAGGGCAGTATCCCAGGTCTGAGCCAGTGCAGTTCCAACCGGAAATGCCGTACAGAACTGATAATATCTGTCTGCGTTTTCGTGAGTCTCATCTGTTCTCAGGTATCCGTTTTCCAGAGATCCAAGGACACCGATTCCATATACTGTGTCTGTTTCTCTGTCTACTTCATAATTCTGCTGAAGTCTCAGTCCTGCCGGCCCATCGGCCATGATCAGTGGGGAAACACCATATTGCTCATAAAGAGCAGCCGTGGTCTCACCGGCAGAACCAGGAACACGGATTCCTGCCGCCCCCAGATTACTGGAGATTCCAGCAATATTTCCATAAAACAGCGGGAGCAGATCCTTTGCAGGAATCTTATTTTCCGGTTGGCAGGTGCATTCTGTTCTCTTCTCTGGTTCAGGATAATAGATATATCTTCCAATCTTCTCATTCTCTGCCTTCTCTTTCCATTTCAGAGTTCTGGCAGAAAGATTCTGGCGGTCATAAACTTCTTCAGTAATATCAGTCTGATTCTCAAGGATATTCGTTTTATCCAGGATCACACTCTCCGGCACTTCAAGCATTGCAGCCAGCGTAAGCGATGCAATGCTGTTTCCGACCCAGACAGCATTATAACCTTTTTCAGCAATCCAGGCATGCTGCTCTTCGGAAAAATATGCCAGTGTCTTTCTGTCGATCCTGATTTTCAGCAGTTCTTTTTCCCCCGGCTTCAGAAGTTTTGTTTTTGCAAAGCCAGCCAGCCGACGGTATTCCTTCCCTGATTCATCCTGTGGAAGAGACACATAGACCTGCACGACCTCTTTTCCCGAAAAAGTTTCTCCTGTATTCGTTACCTCTGCTTCAACTTCAACGCCATCCCCTGATGTTTTCATCCCATGGAAGCGTATCTGCATTTCTGTGTAAGAAAGTCCATATCCAAACGGAAACAGCGGTTTTACACCAAAAGTATCAAAATAACGATATCCTGTATAAATTCCTTCCTTGTACTCTTCTCTTTCAAGCTTGCCATTAAGATAGCTGTATTCCTCTGCACACGGATAATCCTCATACCTTCTGGCCCATGTTGCAGTCAGCTTGCCGCCTGGAGTTACCTTTCCCAGAAGGACATTGGCGAGGGCAAGTCCGCCTCTTTGTCCAAGCTGGGAAATATTCAGGACAGCACAGATATTTTCTGTTTCTTCCAGAATATCTGTCAGTTCTACCGGACCGCCGGAATTCAGGATAAGTACTATAGGAATCTTCTGTGCATCAAGGAACCGGATATCCTCCTGCTCCCGTCTGCTCAGATAATAATCTCCCTCGACCCTGCGCCTATCCTTTCCCTCACCGGAAATCCTGCTTACCACATAGATTGCTGTCTGGGCATCGACAGTATCTTCTGCTGTGACTGCACGGCCTTCCGGCATTGCAAAGGGATTTTCCGCATAGGCATCAAAAGGATTTTCCACAAACTTTGCTTCTTCCAGTATTTTTTCTTTCCATGCCCTGCGTGCTTCTGCGTATATTGACTCATAATTGGCCAGCCATTTCTCGCTTACGATCTGAATACCGTTTTCTTTCAATCCCTGATAAATAGAAATGTTACTTCTGTTATTCACATCACCGGAACCTGTTCCGCCTTTCACTGTCTTTCCCGCACCGGCGCCGTATAAACCTATTTTCGTGGAAATATTCAGAGGGAGTGTTTTTTTATCATTTTTCAGCAGTACAATACCCTCCTCTGCTACTTTTTCCGAAAGAAGACCGTTTCGTATTTCACGGTCTGACATGCTGTGTTTCTTTGTTCCGCTGTGTTTCCATTTCTTAACTGTCATATCTTACCTGCTACCTTTTGTTATTCTTTTACGCCTCCAAGTGTCACTCCTGCGATGATAAACTTGGAAAGAAGGAGATATACGATAATGATCGGCACAATGGCAACTGTGATCATCATGTAAATCTTACCCATATCAAAATTCATATAATCTGCTCCACGAAGTGTTGCAATCAGGATTGGAACAGTCATCTTGCTTTTAGACTGGATAACCAGAGCAGGAACGAAATAATTGTTCCAGGAGCCTACAAATGTAAAAATCGCCTGTACAGCGATTGCCGGCTTCATGATTGGCAGGACAATACTGTTGAAAGTACGGAATTCTCCGGAGCCGTCAATTCTGGCTGCTTCTACCAGCGACATCGGCAGTGAGGACTGCAGATAGCTGTACATAAAATAGAATACGGCCGGTGACGCAACAGACGGAATGATCAACGGAAGCAGGGAATCATATAATCCCATCTTTGTGATCAGACGAAGGAAGCCCATTGCAGTTACCTGTGTCGGCATGACGAGGATCGCCATGATAAATGTAAACGCTACATTCCTTGCCTTGAAATCATAGGCATAAAGACCATATGCTGTCAGTGAGGAAAAATATGTACATAATACTGCACTGCATCCGGACACGATAATACTGTTAAGAATTCCCCTGAACATCGGAAAGCTTCCGTCATTTGCAACATTCATCAGGTTTTTCCAGAAATATTTTCCAGGAAGAGCAGAAAATTCCTTCTGAAGCTCTGCATGAGAATGAGACGCATTCACGATCAGTACATAAAAGAAAAAGAGACACATAAAGGAAAGAATAATAAGTACCACATGTGCCACGATACTTCTGATCCTGCTGGCTGTCTTATCTTTCATCATTTTGTTTTTCTCCTTTCTGCTCTTGCTCTCTTTTTCGCTGCTTTCTTAGATCCGTCCGGATCATTGTCGTTAGTCATACGATATACAAAGAAGCAGAGGATTGCACTGATAATAAACAGGTATACAGACAATGCTCCGGCCATACCATAATTCTTGCTCTTCAGATGGCTGTTCAGGAACATAATCAGTGTCATGGATGTTCTGTCCGGATTACCCTGTCCGTTTGTGAGGATCTGCGGTACATCAAACATCTGAAGGCCACCGATGATGGAAGTGATCAGAGTATAGGAAAGAATCGGACGAATCAGTGGAAGCGTAATATAGACGAAACGCTGAATGCTGTTGCATCCGTCCAGATCCGATGCTTCAAAAACATCCATACTGATTCCCATTACTGCTGCCATCAGCATGATGGTCGTGTTTCCGAACCACATCAGGAAATTCATGAAACCTACCAATGATCTTGTTCCCAGAACAGAGCCCAGAAAATCAATCGGTTCCTTTATCCAGCCCAGTGAACACAAAATGGAGTTTACAGGTCCGTTTGTGGAAAACATGGTAAAAAACAGAAGTGCAAATGCTGATGCCATGATCAGGTTCGGCAGATAAATTACAACCTTAAAAAACTGCTTGCCATGAAGCTTCAGCCTGGCATCAGTAAACCAGCATGCAAGCACCAGTGCAACAACGATCTGCGGAACAAATCCGATCACCCAAAGGATCAGTGTATTCAGTCCGTATTTCAGCATGTCAGAATGCAGAAGACTGACATAATTGGCAAGTCCTATAAAATTAGGACCAATCTGCTTGATTCCAGAACGGAAATATTCAAAAAAGCTGTATCTCACTGTATCAAACAGCGGAATCAGCGAAAAGATAAAATAGATCACAAAAAACGGAAGAATAAATATGTATCCCCATTTTCCGTAATTAACGCTCTTTTTCTTCATAATGCTCTTCCTTTCCAGCAAACTGCAGGATCCAAAGATCCTGCAGCATCAACAATTATCCTCATGTGGTATTTATTCCGGCCACTGGATCTCTGTGATCTCCGGATAACGCTCCTGAATAGCTGTCTCAAAGTTGGCTTTTGCTTTGTCAAAGTCTACTTTACCCTGGAAGTAATCACTGAAAGCGTTCTGGATCAGCTCTACACAACCCTGGTCATATGCGGAAAGCGGTGCGATCTTGATATTCTCTGCAACCGGTGCAAAATACTCAAACGGGTTCTGTCCACCAAGGAAATCAGATGCGAAATCTGCATTTGTAGCTGCATCTTTCATACCGGATTTTGTATTTGTAAAATCAGAGTATTCTTTGGAAATCTTAAGAAGATTATCCTGATTTCCCGTCATTGCCAGGATAATATCTTTGACATGTTCCGGATTATCTGTTCCTGTTGCAGCCTGAATGTAAGAGCCACCCCAGTTGTATTCCTGCGGAGGATTTGTAACAGCCCAGTCACCTTCTGCTCCATCCCAGTTTGGTTTCAGAGTAAAGTCGATACCCCATGCCGGGAAGAGGAATGCGAATACCTTGGACTCAGAACTCATTGCCTTGTTCCAGTCATCGTTCCACTGACCTTTTACAGTTTTGTTAAGATAACCTGCATCCAGCCACTCTTTGGAATCTTTTACCCAGTCCATGATCTTTGAATCTACTTTGATCACAGAATCACCGGACTCTACCCACGGATTCTCAATGCTGTTTCCATATAAACGAAAAGTGTCTGCATAAGAAGCAAATGTATAATATCCTTTTTCTTTCAGCTGAGCTGCTGTTTCTTTAGCTGTATCCCAGTCTTTCATCTTCTCGCCAACTTCTTTCGGGTCATCAGTACCGAAAACATCTTTCGCAATGTCACGACGATATACAAGGACACCCGGGCAGCACTGCCATGTGGCGCCTCTCTGTACTCCATCCGCATCAGAAGCTGTTGTTTTCGTGAAATCATACTGATCTGCAAGATCCTTGTCCGGATCAATGCCAAGATCAGTAAGAGGCATTGCAACATCTGCATCTTTGTCTGTATATTTGAACACATAATCTGTCTCAGAAAGGAACATGTCTACCTTATCATCTGCACTTGCATCAGCCTGGTTGAGAAGTGCCTCATCCAGTTTCTGCTGATATACGCCATCCTGGTTCGGATTTACGATCCAGTGGATTTCTGTACCATCTTTCAGTTTTGTAACTGTACCATCTTTGGAAGTGGACTCTACTTCCGGATAAACAGCTTCCAGTCTCTGACGGAACTCATCATTCCAGGAATAAATATTGATCACTTTTCCCTCATCCGATCCTTTTGCAGATACACAGCTTACATTTGCTGCCATCATTCCACAAACCATTGCTGCTGCAAGGATCATAGATACCGCTCTTTTTTTCATAGTATAAATCCTCCTTTTTCTGTAGCATCCCCGATGCTTTACCTTTGATGATAAAAATATACCATTTTTTTATCTGCGATTATATTATTAATCTTAACAAAATGTCAGATTCATGTCATAATATAAGAAACCAATACATTCCTTAAACACCAACATATAAGGAGGATATCAATATGTCCATTTCCCAAGACTGGATTACTAATGAGCTGAAAGATACAGAACCGGAAGCTCTTCATCGCTCTCCCTCTGTGGAATATTCTTTTTACAATGCCGTAAGAGCCGGTGATATGGAAGCTGTAAACAAAAACTGCGAGGAAGACTCTTTTCTTCATCTGAAGGGAACCGGTATCCTCTCCAAAAATCCTCTGACCAACCTGAAGTATCATTTCGTTGTCACTACTGCCATGCTCACCCGTTACTGTATTGACGGTGGACTGGAGTCTGAACAGGCATATCGTCTCAGCGATTTTTACATTCTGAAAATGGATTCCTGCACCACTGTACGCCAGATTGCAGATCTGCATCATATTATGGCCAGAGATTTTACCGGAAAAATGATCCTCCAGAAAAAAAGCTCTATTCTTTCCAGACCGGTCATGCAATGCGTGGACTATATTTACGGTCACATTAAGGAGCGTATCACCATTCAGGATCTGTCAGAACATACCGGACTCTCTCCCAGTTATCTGTCCAGAGTATTCAAACAGAATCTTGGAGTATCCATAAGTGATTACATTCGCGAGAAAAAAATCGAAAAAGCCACTCACCTGCTCCGATACTCTGATAAAGCAGTAGTTGATATCGCCAATTATCTGAATTTCTCTTCACAGAGTCATTTTATCCAGATCTTTGAAAACTTCACCGGCCTTACCCCAAAGAAGTACCGTGACAAATATTACAAATCCATGTGGTAAACATCCTTATTATTATGGCTGATATTTTTTATCAGCATCAAAAACGACATCCCGCAGCTTTTTACAACTGTGGGATGCCGTTTTCCTATTGATACTTCTGTTTCTGTAATTTAACAATTATGTATAACCGATTTCTGTTACATCAGTTCCACTTTGATCCTGTGTGTTTCTTTTACAGAAAGCTTTTCGAGCAGTTCCCGATCTATACGTACACAGGTACTCTGTTCGTTTTTCATTTCCTTTTCATCACACCATACTGTTTTTATTTTATATTCTGAAGGAAGTTTTTTCTCCGGATTGCAGATACAGATCTCCAGCTTTCTTCCGGCAAATTCCATAGTAAGAGATGCCTGTCCATTCTCATTATACTGCTCCGGCATCAGTGCCGGCGCGATCACCAGATCTCCAAGATCTCCTCTGACCCCAAATACCTCTGTGATCATGGTCAGCATATACCAGCTTGCAGCACCGGTAAGATATGCATACAATCCTCTTCCCTGATTATCAAAATATTCCGGAATTCCAGGATACATCCTGCTGTTCTCAAAATCCATGGCAGCGTCCAGAAGCGTTTCCAGAACCTTATGTCCTTCTTTTGCATAGCCGTTTTTATACAGTGCATTGCCATACATAACAGCCATATGGGAAAATACCGCTCCGTTTTCCTTTTCTCCATAAGCAAACCCGAACATTCTTCCCAAATCAAATTTTTCTTCATGGAAATTGGTATTCAGGCGATATCCTCCTGCCTGACGGTCAAAAAGATATTTATCCGCACTTTTACAGATAGACTCAATCTGATCTTTTTGTGCGGTTTTACTCATGATCGCAAATACCTGACTGGTAAGCATCATACGTACCTGGCTGTTTTCTGCCCTTTCCACAGGACGTTTATGATCATCATAATATCCGTTGAACCAGCCGTTTTCTCCGTCTTTTACCCATTCTCTTCTGCGGATGTTTTCCATCATCCAATCTGCCTTTTCATCCAGATTCCGGCTAAGCTGGTCCAGACGGATCACAATAGTATTTCCGCTGATATCATGTGCACATTTTTCTGTGTACTGTCTCAGAAGCTGCTGCTTTTTCTCCGGGCTTTCATAAAGCTCACGGTCTCCGGTAAACAGGATTTCCATTTCTTCCGCAACTTCAATCCTGTCAAACATTTCCTTTTCCTGAAGTTTTCTCAGATATTCTGCGATGTTCTTCATATTTCCAGCATATGCACAGGTAAATGCCACACTCTCACCATTTTCCCATGCCATATCCATGGCATCGTTCCAGTCTGCCCCGTGAAGTTTCATCTCGTTGTGCTCTCCTACATCATAAAAAGCACAGAGATTTTCCAGCAAAATGTGTTCCAGAACCGTTCCGTAATAAATCTCACCGGATTCTGTTTTCTGATTTTCTCCATAGGCACTGCTCCATTTTTCATCATGCGCAGTTCCTCTTTTTGTCTGAAGATCCTTGAAATATGGAATCTTCTCAAAAAGGACATTCATATCCCCGGTCTGATCCATATAAAGCTGCGTTGTCACAAATGGCCAGAAAGCATGATCCATCCACACGCGGGCAATGTTGTTACGGTCTGCGATAAATTCACCCTGTCTGTTTCCGATGATCGTGGCATTGGTTCCATCGATGCGTACTCCACCGTAATTATCGACGATCATCTGACGTACAACAGAAGGATCCATGATCAGAAGTGCCAGACAGTCCTGCCAGAGATCACGCCAGCCTCTTCCACCTTTTCCATAATCATGATACGGGAGGAATGAACAACCGTAAATTCTTCTTAATATCGGCTGGAAACAGATCCATTTCAGATAATTATCTCTGTCCTCATCACCTGTCTCAAAAGAAACATTCACTTTTTCTGTCCAGTGTTTTTTTACATGTTCAAATTCTCTTGCAACCTGTTTTTCAGTTCTGTAAAACCGTGCAGTCTCCTCCGGCAGCTGATTTTTTTCAGATATTCCCGCTGTCACAACATATACAGCTGTTTCATGTGGTCTCAGAACCCTGGATGCAAAACGAATACCACCGACAGCTTCCTTTCCTTCAATTTCTGTTCCTGCCGGAACACCTTTTTTCTCTTCTCTGACCACCTCCGGAATCAGGAAAGAACCGCCTTCTCCGATAAACATTTCCACATCAGGATAAAAGCTTTCCGGTTCCGTTCCCTCGCCTTCAGATCCATATACAAAATATGCAGTATTATTCTTCTGATGACCTCTTTCATCAAAAGAAAGCACCGGTTTTACTTCAACACCGTACTCCGTTGTTCTTATCCTGTGCAAAAGGGAAGTCACATGCCTGTGATCTCTGAGATTGTCTGCACTTCTTCCATATACAGGTATTACAGCAACCGGTGTGATCTCCTGTTCTTCCTCTTCAATATTGGTAATCTTTACAAGATGGACCTCCGCATCACCTTTCACTGTCACAAAAGACAAAATCTCTGACTGAAGTCCGTATTTCTCAGAAGTTCTGTGCAGCTTCTGCCACATAAATCCGGTTTCCAGGCTGCTTTTATCCTGTTTATCAGTATATTTCTGAAATTCCTGTTCTGCCGAAACTCCGCATGCTGACCAGTAACCTTTTCCTTTTATCTTGCACCAGAAATTTCTGGTGTTTCGATTATTATGAAGATTCTCAATGCTTACCGGTTCCAGCAGAAAATGATTCTGATCCAGTTTGCTGTCTCCTCCCAGAGAAGGGGTGATCGCGGATTTCAATCCGTTTTCTCCGGCCAGAGGTATATATAAACCGCTGTAATTCTCCGGATTTTCTATGGAAAAACTTCCATTTTTATCCTGAAATTTTATATATTTCATTCTGTGATCTCCTTCCTGCCAAAATAAAACGGTATTTATATTCCATTTTACTTTGTATTCATAAATGTGATCTCCTCGCAATTTATATCCATTATGTCATGACATATAGAATTCAATTTCTGTCTCACCGGTAAGTTTCTCCTGCGGAATATAATTACCCGGAAGTTCTTCTCCATTTACATAGAGTTTTTTACATCCGGCTTCCACATGTCCCGGATTCTTCACAGTGATATGGAGATGACATCCACGGAAATCCTTGCTTATCTCAAACTTCTCCCATTCTTTTGGAATCGATGGTGCTATACGTAAGCCATAGAAATCCGGACGCATGCCAAGAATTCCTTCTACACATCCTACCATCACAGTAGATGCTGTTCCTGTCAGCCAGTGCACATGAGATCGTCCGAAATTCGGGCTTGCTTTTCCTTCTGTAAACTGTCCATAGCAGTATGGCTCCAGCTGTCTGATTTCAGCCCTGTCATTCTGCGCTGCCGGAGCATTCTCCAGGAAATAATTAAATGCACGCTCACCATGTCCGCAAAGTGCTTCTGCCAGAATGAGCCATCCCTGTGACTGTGAAAAGATTCCCGCATTTTCCTTTGTTCCTGCATTGTAGATAACCGCAAGTGCTCCGTCGAAAGCATTTGCATGATATGGAGGATCCATAAGGATTGCACCGTATTCTGTATTCAATCTTTCATAAACCATTTGAAGAGCCAGATCTGCCTGCCGCTCTGTTGCAAGGCCGCTGATCACAGCCCAGCTCTGTGGATTCAGCCACATATTTGCCTCCGGATCAGTTCTCTTTCCGATAACCTCTCCCCGCTCCGTAAACCCACGGATAAAACGATCTTCATTCCAACAGAGTTCCTGGATCAATTTTCCAAGCTGCTCTTGTTTTTCTTCCAGGTATTTTATATATTTTTCATCTTTTTTGTACTTTGCAAACTCTTTCAGGATAGTCATTGCATAATAGAACTGTAATGCAACGAAAGTAGATTCTCCATCCTTTCCAAGTCTCAGACAATCATTCCAGTCTGCATAAAGGCCGGCCGGCATTCCATGTCTGCCAAGATGGTTCATGGAGAAGTCAATAGCTCTTTTCAGATGCTCGTATACAGTTCCTTCATCCTTGTTTGCAAACGGGATCACTTCATCGATGAATGCAAAATTTCCTGTCTCTGAAATATATTTGTATACAGTAGGGAACAGCCAGAGTGCATCATCTGCGCGGTATGCCGGATGACCGGTTTCCTGTACATAGGACGCATCATCCGGTGTATCCTCATGTCCCGGATTATGTGTGAATTTCACAAGTGGAAGACCGCCGCCGTTATCTACCTGTGCTGACAACATGAAACGGATCTTATCCAGTGCCATTTCGGGTGCAAGATGGATCACACCCTGGATATCCTGTACAGTATCACGGTATCCATATCCGTTACGAAGTCCGCAATAAGTAAAAGATGCTGCACGTGACCAGATAAATGTCATAAAACAGTTATATGCGTTCCATGTATTGATCATGGTATCGAATTCCGGACTTGGTGTTCTGATCTGAAAATGTGCAAGCTGTCCGTGCCAGTAACTGATCAGTTCTTCAAGCTCCACCGCGCATGTTTTTTCACAGTCTGCATAATGTGCTATAATCTCCGCTGCTTCATTATCCTCCTTCATTCCTGCCAGAAAAGCCATTTCCCGACTTTCTCCCGGTTCCAGAGTAATTACAGCTGAAAGAGCTCCACAGCTGTTTTCATTATAATTTCCCTCATTACATAATACACCGGCTTCAACCCCTGCCGGATTGTTGTATCCGTGATATCTTCCAAGGAATTTTTCCCTGTCACCACACCAGGAAGAAACCTTCTCTCCAGCCAGGCCGAAGAATCGGTTGAACACGTTCTTGTTATCAACCTCTTCCCCATCCTTAAGGCCGTCCAGATTCGCATGGATCATCTGACGTACACGATCTCCACAGAATACTGTTCTTGTAATATACTGGGAATACTGCAGATTCACCTGATCCTGTTCATAATTGCTGTTATTTGTAAACTCTGCATATCCAGTCACACTGATCTCACGTTTTCTGTCTGAGCAGTTGGTAACTTTCAGATTCCATACCTCGTAGGACTGCCCAAGCGGTACATAGTATCTCACCTCTGAATGTATCTCGCTGTAATCTGCCATCATTTTAGTATAGGCTGTGCCATGATGACATTCACTTTTATACTCACTGAGATCTTTGCCAACCGGCTGCCAGGATGCTGACCAATAATCTTTTGTGTCATTATCCCTGAGATAAATATATCTTCCCGGCTGATCAAACTGATTAAAAATATATCTCAGGATTCTGCCGTTCGCCCCGGATTTTGCAAAGCTGTATCCCCCTGCATTATTGGAAACGATTGCTCCGTATTCCGGCGATCCCAAATAATTCACCCACGGAGCAGGTGTGTCCGGCCTGGTAATCACATATTCCTTTTTTTCTTCATCAAAATACCCATATCTCATGCCATACAATCTCCTGTTCTGTATATTTTCCGTAACATTGTCTGTTGTTACCTATTTTCTACACTATAACTGATATGCAGATAGCAATATACAAAATAAAAGATTAAAATATCAGATTCATGACATAAGATATGGATATAATTCTTTACAATTCTTCCTCCGTGATCACCAGCTTCATGGCCCAGGCCGGGATATCCACATCCTCAGGCTCCTGCTCCATAAATACAAACGCTATCCGGTATGGCGGCATCTTTGCCGGAAAAATCCCGTATCCGTCTGT
>OIEG01000614.1_pt1 | contig 14944 bp, 7 predicted proteins | sample 1581751 | NCBI WGS metagenome assembly OIEG01 (sample SAMN01760950, study PRJEB22395) | human gut metagenome | reverse complement strand
TTTTAGCTACTGTTTGTGCCGCCAAGGACGCAGTTCCCGGAACAGATTTCATGCCATTACAGGTAGAGTACAAAGAAAAATTCTCCGCATTCGGACGTTTCCCCGGCGGTTTCACAAAGCGCGAAGGACGCGCTTCTGACTACGAAATCCTCACTTGCCGCCTCGTTGACCGTGCTCTCCGCCCCTTATTCCCTGATAATTTCCATGCAGAGGTATACGTAAACATCATTCTTTTCTCAGCAGACGGCGTAGATATGCCCGACGCTCTGGCCGGACTCGCAGCTTCTGCCGCACTTGCAGTTTCAGATATCCCCTTCAACGGACCTATTTCCGAAGTACGCGTAGCACGCATCAACGGACAATTCGTCATCAACCCTACCTTCGAACAACTAGAACAAGCCGATATGGACTTGATGGTGGGCGCCACTTACGAAAACATCATGATGGTGGAAGGCGAAATGGACGAGGTTTCCGAGCAGGACTTGCTGGAAGCGATGAAGGCCGCACACGAAGCCATTAAGATTCAGTGCAAGGCACAGATGGAACTGGCAGAAGAAGTAGGCTCTACCGTGAAACGCGAATATTGCCACGAAGTGAACGACGAAGAACTCCGTAAGGCCGTTCACGACGCTTGCTACGACAAGGCTTATGCCATTGCCGCTTCCGGAAACAAGAACAAGCACGAACGCATGGATGCTTTCGATGCCATCCGCGAAGAATTCAAGGCACAGTTCTCCGAAGAAGAACTGGAAGAAAAGGCAGCCCTCATCGACCGTTACTATCACGATGTGGAAAAAGAGGCGATGCGCCGTTCCATTCTGGACGAAGGCAAGCGCCTTGACGGACGTAAGACGACCGAAATCCGTCCTATCTGGTGTGAGACCAGCTACCTGCCCGGCCCTCACGGTTCCGCTATCTTTACACGTGGCGAAACACAGTCTTTGTCTACTGTGACTTTAGGCACCAAGTTGGACGAGAAGATTATCGACGACGTATTGGAACACGGAAAAGAACGTTTCCTTCTGCACTACAACTTCCCTCCGTTCTCTACGGGCGAAGCCAAGGCACAGCGCGGTGTAGGCCGTCGTGAAATCGGCCACGGCCATCTGGCATGGCGTGCATTGAAGGGTCAGATTCCTGCAAACTATCCGTATGTAGTACGCGTGGTATCTGATATCCTCGAATCAAACGGTTCTTCTTCCATGGCTACCGTATGTGCCGGAACTCTGGCATTGATGGATGCAGGTGTGAAAATCAAGAAACCGGTATCAGGTATCGCCATGGGATTGATTAAGAATGCAGGCGAAGACAAATATGCCGTATTGTCCGATATCCTCGGTGATGAGGACCACTTGGGCGACATGGACTTCAAGGTGACCGGAACAAAAGACGGTATCACCGCCACTCAGATGGACATCAAAGTGGACGGTCTGTCATACGAAATCCTCGAAAAGGCATTGCTGCAGGCTAAAGAAGGCCGCGAATATATCTTGGGCAAAATCACCGAGTGCATTGCCGAGCCTCGCGAAGACCTGAAACCTCACGCTCCGCGTATCGAGACAATGACCATTCCCAAGGAATTCATCGGTGCTGTCATCGGCCCTGGTGGAAAGATTATCCAAGGTATGCAGGAAGAAACCGGTGCTACCATTACTATTGAAGAAGTGGACAACATCGGTAGAATCGAAATCGCCGGTACCAACAAGAAGAGCATCGATGATGCTATGCGTATCATCAAAGGGATTGTAGCTGTCCCCGAAGTAGGCGAAGTCTACAAAGGCAAGGTACGCTCCATTATGCCTTACGGTGCATTCGTTGAATTCCTGCCGGGTAAGGACGGCTTGCTCCATATCTCCGAAATCGACTGGAAACGTCTGGAAACAGTAGAAGAAGCCGGTATCAAGGAAGGTGATGAAATTGACGTAAAACTTCTCGACATCGACCCGAAGACCGGAAAATTTAAGCTGTCACGCAAAGTATTGCTTCCGAGACCGGAAAGACAAGAAAGACCGGAAAAGAAATAAGAAATCTCTTATTCTTTAAGTATATAAAGCCTGGTGGAACCCCATCAGGCTTTCTTTTTGTCAATACTGCCAGAAATGGCTCTGAAAAAACAAGGCATAATGCTTGCATATTCCAAAAAGATTATGTTTTTTTGCTATGTAAAGCCTTATATTCCATAAAGAACCTCAATTAATGTCCGGTTTAAGGAGCCTACATACTATGAATCTTTTCTCACGCTTTTTCCAGGAAAACCAAGAAAAGTTTCTGGCTTTTGCTTATTCTTATCTCAGGGATAAAGCAGAAGCGGAAGACGTTGTGATGGAATCCATGATTGCCTTATGGGAAAACCGAGACCGCTGGGAAGAAAACAGTAACCTGCATGCCCTGCTGCTGACTATCATAAAGAACAAAGCCCTGCACGTACTCGAGCACAAGCAGGTGCGTCTGCGAGCGGAAGAAACCATCAGCAGCCACAACCTGCGCGAACTGGACTTACGCATCTCCACCTTGAAAGCCTGCGAACCGGACCAGATATTCAACACGGAAATACAGCATATCGTAAATAAGACCTTACAGGAAATGCCCGAGCAAAGCCGGAAGATATTCATGTTGAGCCGATACCAGAACCTGGCAAACAAGCAGATTGCCGATAGTCTGGACATATCACTTAAAACCGTAGAGGCACACATCACCAAAGTGCTGCGGATTCTCCGGCTGAGACTGAAAGATTATCTTGTTACCATACTCATAATATTAATATCCTAAAAAATGCTTCTACGGAATAGGGTTACCGCCCACTTTCCGGTTATATATACAAAAGGTAAAAAGAGCACGTTTTAGAAAAGAAATAAATTATTGACAATGAACCAAGAGCTATTATATAAATATTTCAAAGGTATTACTTCCGTTGAAGAAGAAAAGATGATACTCGACTGGATAGACGCCTCGGATGAAAACCGGGACATCTTCCTGAAAGAGCGCATGATATACGACATTTCCTTGTTCTCGGACAAGCAGGGAAACAATGAAAAGAAAACGGTGCGCATCATGCCGATGCTCCGCTGGGCGGCCCGTATAGCCGCCGTCACCATTGTCGCCATTGCCGGTTATTTCATCACCTCCGACTTTTTATATAACAAGGAGGTGCAGTTGCAAACAGTCACTGTGCCTGCCGGACAACGGGCCCAAATTACCCTCGCCGATGGAACACGCGTATGGCTGAACTCCAAGTCCACCATGAAATATGCCGCCAACTTCGGACGCAACGAACGAAATGTGGAATTGGACGGAGAGGCCTACTTTGAAGTAGCCAAAAACAAGAATATCCCATTCTATGTACATACAGAAACGAACAAGGTAAAAGTTGTAGGAACGAGTTTCAACGTCTGTGCCTACAGTGGGAGCCATGAGTTCGGAACCACATTGGTGGAAGGTATCGTCGATATCTATCCGGCCAACAGCAGCCAGATAATCACCAGGTTGCAGAAAGACGAGGTATTTCTCAATGAAAACGGAAAATGTAGAAAGGCCGTCCTTCCTTCCTATGAATATCTACGCTGGAAAGAGGGACTATACTGTTTTGACGACGCTCCATTCAGCGGTATCCTCGGTAGACTGGAGAAATACTATAATGTAAAGATAACCGTTGCCAGTCCTCAACTGCTGAACTACGGCAGCTTTACCGGCAAGTTCAGAGAGCAGGACGGCATCGAACATATACTGCGGACCATCTCGAAAGACCATCCTTTCAAGTTCCGCATCAACGAAGAAAAGGATTCAATTGTTATATATGAGTAAGAAAAAAAGATCGGAAAGTACCCCCATACTTTCCGATCCGAAACAGTCAAAAATCGACCTTAATCAATTTATTAACTTAACACAGTGACAAAGATATGAGAAAAATTTTGTTGATGAGGCTTTTTTATCTAAAAAAATTAGATTTTAAGCAATTATTGCAAACCTATGAAAATCACATTATTCCTTCTCCTGCTTGTTATATTTCAGGTGTACAGCGGGAACTGCTACTCTCAGAATGCCAGGGTCAGCATTCAAAATGCCCGGCTGAGAGTAGGGCAAGTTCTCGAGCAAATTGAATCGCAAACAGAATACTTATTTGTATATAACAAACAGAACGTCGATGTACGCCGTACCGTCGACATCAATGCAAGCAACCAAACTGTTTCCGAAGTACTTGACCAAATGTTCAAAGGGACAGACATCAAGTATGTGATGGAAGGCAAAAACATCGTTTTAACCAAAAACAGCAGGAGTGCTGAGGATAAGACAGACACTCTGCAGGAAATGGCTACTGTAAGAGGAAAGGTGACGGACTCCAAAGGCGAACCGATTATCGGTGCCAACATTCTTGAAAAAGGGACCGCCAATGGTGTTATCACCAATACCGAAGGAGAATTTAGTATGAATATCCCTCCTTATGCCACTATTGTCGTATCCTACATCAGTTATGAACCGCAAACCATTGCCCTGAACGGTAGAAATAATCTCCACATCCGGATGGAAGAAAAGAGCCTCGCCCTGGAGCAAGTAGTGGTAACCGCCATGGGTATCCAGAAGAAAATGTCCTCATTGACCTATTCTACCCAACAAATAAGCAGCAGTGAGCTGACCCGTGCCAAAGAGCCGAACATGATTAATACACTGGCAGGAAAGACGGCCGGAGTACAAATCAATAAAACCGCCAATTTAGGAGGTTCTGCCAAAGTCGTCATTCGCGGTGCACGCTCTGCATTTGCCAGCGGCAACAACCAGCCCTTGTACGTAATTGACGGTGTTCCTATGCTGAACAGCTCAACAGAATCCACCTCCACCGTAATCGGCGGTAACTACGATGGATTGAACCGTGATGCCGGTGACGGGATTTCCAACCTGAATCCGGACGACATAGAAAGCATCAACATCCTGAAAGGTTCTTCTGCCGCCGCGCTTTATGGTTCGCAGGCAGCTAATGGCGTCATTCTGATCACCACTAAAAAGGGAAAGGCCGGACTGCAGCGCGTTACATTCTCCTCCAACCTGACCGTAAGTCACGCCATCAGTACCCCCGAATTCCAAAATACATACGGCCGGAACGAAGATGGCGGTACGGCAAGCTGGGGTACAAAAGGCAATGTAACGGACTATGACAACATAGGCGAATTCTTCAGCAATGGCATCACCACTTTCAATTCGCTGGCCATCACTACCGGAAATGAAAAGGTACAAACTTATTTCTCATACGCCAACACCACGGCTAAAGGAATTGTGGACAATAACAAACTACAGAAGAATAACCTGAACCTACACGAAACGGCCAGCCTCTTCAACAACAAGCTGAAACTGGACGGCATTGCAACACTAATGACCCAAACCGTCAAGAACTCCCCTGCTACCGGCGGCTATTATCTGAATCCGCTGGTCAGCTTGTACAGTTTCCCACGTGGCGTAGACATGAGCACTTACAGAGAAAACTTTGAAACGTGGAATGCCGACCGCAATATGATGACACAAAACTGGATTGAAAAGAATGGAGATGGTACCGTCAGTGAATGGGGACAGAATCCCTACTGGCTGAAAAAACGCGTGCTCAGTGGCTACAAGCGTTATCGCGCTGTGGCATCGGCCAGAGCCAATCTGCACATTACGGACTACTTCAGCCTGCAGGTACGGGGTAATGTGGATTATATCAGTGATAAATTCGACAATAAGATGTATGCCACTACAGCTCCCAACATCGCCGGCAAATACGAGGACAAGGAAAACGGACGTTACATCTGGTCGGACAGCCAGGAAATCCAAGTCTACGGTGACGCAATGGTCTTGTTCAACAAGGAATTTGATGACTTTTCCCTCAATACGGCACTGGGAGCCAGCATCAACATGAGTAAAGTCAATTCACTGACGATAGACTCAAGGCTTGCTTCCCTCTACAAACCGAATGTATTTACCGTCCCCAATGTAGTGATGGACTCCAAAGCAGCCGTAAATCAGAGCATCGACAGCAAACGCACGCTCCAATCAGTATTTGCCACCATGCAGTGGGGCTGGAAAGGACTACTATACTTGGACATTACCGCACGTAACGACTGGTCATCCACATTAGCCCACACAGACAGCAAGAATACCGGATTCTTCTATCCCTCCATAGGAGCTACCTGGATTCTTAACAAAACCTGCTCCCTGCCCAAATGGATAAGTTTTGCAAAAGTGCGCGCTTCATGGGCGGAAGTCGGTAATGACCTCCCGATAGGAATCACCAATCCGGTAGACATCATCATGGTAGGCGGCAGTATCAATGTAAATACCGTAGAACAGCGCGGTGACCTAAAACCGGAAATCAGCAGCTCCATCGAATTCGGTACAGAATGGCGCTTCTTCCATCACCGCTTCGGGATAGACTTCACTTGGTATCAGACCAATACCAAGAACCAGTTGTTGAGAATGGACAATCCTACGGGCTCCACCTATAAATACCGGTATGTCAATGCCGGAAAAATACGTAACCAGGGTTTTGAACTGACGGTAGACGCCACTCCGCTACTATACAGAAACTTTTCGTGGAAGAGTCTCATCAACATGTCCGCCAACAAGAACAAAGTAGTGACCCTGCATCCTGACTATCCAGAATTTTCCTACTACGAAGAAGGTTTCAACGCAGGCTATCAGATGCGCGTCAAAGAAGGAGGCAGCCTGGGGGATATTTATGGAAATGCTTTCCGCCGTAACGAGGATGGCAGCATCATGGTTGATGAAACCAGCAAAAGGCCTTTAGGAAATACCGGAAACAAGGATTTGCTTGGGAATGCCAATCCTGACTTCACCATGGGATGGAGCAACACACTTACCTACAAGAACCTGGAGCTCTATTTCCTGATAGATTTCCGCTTTGGCGGCGAAGTCATGTCACTGACACAGTCTGAGTTGGATGCCAACGGCGTGACCAAAGTCACCGAAGATGCCCGCACCCGGGGATATGTAGAATACCAGGGACAGAAGTTCAACGACCCGAGAGCATTTTACAGCGCAGTAGGCGGCAGAAATGCCATCTCCGAATATTATATGTACGACGCAACCTGCATCAGACTCCGTGAAGTATCACTGAGCTATTCTTTCCCGAAAACGATACTGGAAAACAGTAGATTCATAAAGGGAATCGACGTATCATTGGCAGCGCGCAACTTGTGTTTCTTAAAGAAGGAAGCACCGTTCGACCCCGATGCAGTAATGTCCGTAGGCAACAACAATCAAGGAGTAGACGTGTTTGGCATGCCTACTACCCGGAATATCGGCTTTAACCTAAGATTAACCTTTTAAAATGAATACCTTATGAAAAACAAGTGCATCATATTCCTTTTCTGCCATAGCATATTGCTGCTTGCAGCTTGCACCGGCGGTTTTGAGAACGACAACGAAATCAAGGGAGGTTTCTCGGACGACAAAAAGGAAATAGATTTCCAGAACCTGACTGCTCCATTCGAACCCATACAGTCGGGCATCTACTTCAATATAGGTTCTGTTGGCTTAAATTGGGTATGGCAGATGACACAATCCCTGAACCATGACATGTTCTCCGGCTACTTCATGGACCCTATTCCTAAATTCATGAAATCCAACGCCTGCTACAACCTGAACTCAGGCTGGACCAATGCCGCATGGCAATGTACTTACGGATATGTCTACACGGAGGTGCAGAAGGCAGAAAAGAACTTTTATGGCAATGACAACTTGAAAGGCTACCTCGGCATTACCGAAATTTTGAAAGTGGAACTGATGCACCGCATTGCCGATACATACGGTCCGCTGGTCTACCATCAACTGGGTGAGACACCCCGGGTTTACGGACTGCAAGAAGCCTATACACGCTTCTTTGCAGACCTGGACGAAGGGCAGCAATTGATAAGGGAATACCTGGACGAGGGCGGTGACAACAACAAATTCAAAGAGTATGATATGCTGACCAACGGCAAGACCTTGAAGGAGTGGTTAAAGTTTGCCAACTCACTACGTTTGCGCCTTGCCATGCGCATCTCCAATGTAGATGCAACACTTGCCAAAGACCAAGCAACCAAAGCACTGAATGACAATCAAGGTGTACTGGAAGGTGCAAGGGAAACCATCGCTGTAATGGGCAAGAACTATATCAATCCTTTGTGTGCCGTTGCCGGTTGGGGTGAAGTCTACATGAATGCCTCGATGGAATCCATTGTCAACGGTTATGAGGACCCGCGTGGCAAGAAATGGTATAACACCGCCCTTCTCGAAGGTTATCAAAAACAGTTGTTAGGCATTCCCATCGGGTTACCCATGAAAGACGGTGACGCCAACATTTACAGTTCTTGCTCTTCCCTCAACACAAGTACCATCGGCGAAAAGACCGGAGCCGTATTGATGAGTGCGGCAGAAGTCTGGCTGCTCAGGGCCGAAGCAGCCCTCCGCGGCTATACCAAAGAGAATCCCCGCACATGCTATGAATACGGGGTAAGTACTTCATTTACACAGTGGGACTGTGCCGGTGCTTCCGAATATCTGGAAAGCGACAAAACCCCTGCCGATTATAAAGATGTAGTCTCAGGCGGCAAGGTAGGCAAGGACATGAAAGCCTTGATTACCATATCCCCCAAATGGGAAGAAGATGCAGACATAGAGACAAAACTCGAAAAGATTATTACCCAGAAGTGGCTGGCATGCTGGCCCGAAAGTTATGAGGCATGGGCTGAGCAACGCCGTACCGGATACCCCAAACTTTTCAAGGTCCAAAACAACACCGGAAAAGTGATTGATACGGATATCATGATCCGCCGCCTTCCGTTCTCGACGGACGCCGCCACTGCCGACCCGGCACAATACGCCACCCTCACGGAAAAACTGGGTGGCGCAGATAACGGCGCCACCCGCCTTTGGTGGGATACGGGGAAAAACTCTTTTTAGAACAGACTCCACGCAACCGTAAGCCCTGCCATCACAATGGCTACCATGCTCATCAGCTTGATTAGGATATTCAAGCTCGGACCGGATGTGTCCTTGAACGGGTCTCCTACGGTGTCACCCACGACTGTAGCCTTGTGGACTTCACTGCCTTTGCCGCCAAAGTTACCTTCTTCCACATACTTTTTGGCATTATCCCATGCACCACCGGCATTTGCCATAAAGATGGCAAGCACGAAACCACTGCTCAATCCGCCAATCAGCAGGCCGAGCACACCGGGAACACCGAAAATAAGTCCCGTAGCAATCGGAACAATGATAGCTATCAGTGACGGAACCACCATCTCGCGTTGCGCCCCTTTCGTCGAGATTGCCACACAACGCTCATAATCAGGTTCCGTCTCTCCCGTAAGGATTCCCTTGATTTCGCGGAACTGGCGGCGCACTTCGTCTACCATATGGGCCGCTGCACGCCCTACCGCATTCATCGTCAATCCACAGAAAAGAAATGCCATCATCGAGCCCAGAAACATACCGGAAAGAACTTTCGGATTCATCAGCGTCACATCGTAGTGATGCATAAAGTCGAAGAAAGTGGCATCTTGAAGAGCCACGGCATCGCCATGAGGAAGCGACAGTTCGGTAGTCCCGAGGCGGGTCAGCCCGATACGGATTTCCTCGACATAAGAGGCCAGCAAAGCCAATCCCGTCAAAGCGGCGGAACCGATGGCAAAGCCTTTGCCCGTAGCGGCTGTAGTATTGCCCAAGGAGTCAAGCGCATCGGTACGCTTACGCACCTCTTCACCCAGACCGGACATTTCCGCATTGCCACCCGCGTTGTCAGCTATCGGTCCGTAAGCATCTGTAGCAAGCGTGATGCCCAATGTAGAAAGCATACCTACTGCGGCAATGCCAATACCATAGAGCCCCAGACCCACATTAGAGAAGTCGAAGCCCGAAGCAAAGAGATAAGAAGCAATGATACCTATCACCACGGCAATCACCGGAATAGCCGTAGAAAGCATTCCCAAGCCTATACCGGAAATTATGACTGTCGCCGGACCGGTCTTTCCGCTTTCACTCAGCTTTTGGGTAGGACGGTAGGATTGGGAAGTATAGTACTCCGTAGACCGCCCGATGATGATACCTACTATCAAACCCACTATCACGGAGCAGGAAATCCACAGCCAGTTGTCCAACTTCAGCAGCCACAGGATAAAGAAAGTGGCGACAACTATCAAAATAGAGCTGAGATTAGTACCGAAAGCCAGTGAGTTCAGCAAGTCCTTCATCTTCGCATTCTCTTTGGTACGCACGGAGAAGATACCGATAATGGAAAGCAATATTCCGACGGCTGCAATCAGCATCGGAACGATTACGGCCTTGAACTGCATCAGCGTATCACCCGAGTGGATAAAAGCCGCAGCACCGAGGGCAGCCGTAGCAAGGATAGAACCGCAATAACTTTCGTACAAATCAGCCCCCATACCTGCCACGTCGCCTACATTGTCGCCTACATTATCCGCAATCGTGGCAGGATTACGCGGGTCGTCTTCGGGAATACCGGCTTCCACCTTTCCCACAAGGTCGGCACCTACATCGGCAGCTTTTGTATAGATACCGCCACCTACGCGTGCAAACAATGCCTGCGTGGAAGCGCCCATACCGAAAGTCAGCATGGTAGTGGTAATGATGCAGAGTTTATGGGTGGGAGTCATTACATCTTCCGAAATTACAGCATTCAGCAACAGATACCAGAAAGATATATCAAGCAAGCCAAGGCCAACCACTACCAGTCCCATCACCGCACCGCTACGGAAAGCCACGCGTAGTCCGGCATTCAGCGATGTGCGTGCCGCATTGGCAGTGCGAGCCGATGCGTAGGTGGCCGTCTTCATACCCAAAAAGCCGGAAAGTCCGGAAAAGAATCCTCCGGTAAGGAAAGCAATCGGCACCCAGGAGTTCTGCACTCCGAAACCGTATGCCATAATGGAGAAAAGGATAACCAGCCCCAGAAATACCCAGCCCACAATCTTGTATTGTTGGCGAAGGTAAGACATAGCACCTTTGCGCACAGCAGCGGCAATCTTAATCATCTGAGGCGTACCCTCACTCTCTTTCATCATCTGACGATGGAAATACCAGGCAAAACAAAGTGCCATAATAGAAGCGGCTGGAACCAGCCAGAATAGGATTTGGTCCATAGCATTTATTCGTATTAAAAGGTTGAACGAAAGCCTAAAAATATTGATTTGAAACGAAATAAGCAAATGAAAAAGAAAAGAAATCCAAGCAAGCATGTATTTATACTGGCGAATAAAACAACAAGCAGTACCCTTTTTTACCTATTTTTTGTATTTAATGAGAAGAATAGAGCACATATAGATATATATTACAACTTTTATAATACCTTTGCAACAAGTAAACAAGCTAAAAACAAAGGCATTATGAAACCAATCTATTCTAACCTGACATGCAAGATGCTGGCTTTGACATTATGCAGCATTATGCTGGCATTCCTATCCATAGGATGCGAACATGACGTCTACAATCCCGATAATGGAAAAGACGATGAGAAGACTCCCAACTCTTTTGATTTTTCTACGACATCTTCCATCCAAGTAAACGTAAAGTATGATGTCCCCGAAGGCTATAAAGTACTTTTTGAAATCTATCTTGAAGACCCGTTCACGATTGACAAAGATGGCCAGATTATAAAACGCACAGACCTGGAACCGGTCATCAGACGCATGACAGACGGTAACGGTGCATATAGCGGCAAGGAAATCATCAATTCGGACCATGGGGACGAAGCATATATCTATACTTCTTATATAGGGGTCCCCACCCTCTTCAAAACAGTTATTGCAGGAGATGCCATTACTGCCGACATCAAATGGGATTCCACCGATGATAATCCGCAAACACGGGCGGAGGGATGGCAGGCACCCAAAGGATACCATGTATTAGGAACATGGAGCTCCAAAGGATATCCTCATTATTTAGACACAGACAACAAAATCACAATTCCCGGTGATGTATTGACAATCATCAATACGACCTTGAAGGAAGGAGGCACATGCCCTAAGCAATACCGACAAGCCATAGATTTTGAAATCAATGATCCGGAAGGGCGCAATGCGGAAGTATCCATCCGGATAATTGGAGGAACCAGCGGTGCAGCGAGCGCCTTTGGCTATTATTGCTATAGGGCAGACGCATCTTTAAGTGAAATTAAAAAAGCCCCCAAATGCATTGTTTTTCCAAACACTCTGATGGATAATTATTATAATAAAAAGGCTTCCGGACTACAAGGCGGTGAAAGTGTAAAGCTTCATTACATAGACCCCGACGGAGTGGACCAAGGCACCGTATTTCCCAATGGAGTAAAAATCGGATGGTTCCTATTGAATGACAGCTTCTATGGCGGAAACAATAAGCCTTTCTACTCTACTACAAAGCTGAATGGGGACGGCCGTACACATACAGCCGCATTCCGCATCGATGATTTTGTCGTATTGTCCTTTGAAGATTGGACAGACCAAGACTATAATGATATACAATTCAACGTATGGTCCAACCCCATCGAAGCCATCATCAATCCGGATATTCCTGATATCAAACCTGACGGTGGCAACGAGGATAAGAAATACAGTCTGGAATACAAAGGAATCATCGCTTTCGAAGATAATTGGCCCAGAAAGGGTGACTATGACTTGAATGATGTTATTGTAAAATACCAGTCCGTATTGAACTTCAATGATGCCAATCAGGCCCTTTCTACAGAAGACACCTATGAGTTGCTTTGGTCCGGTGCCACTTTCAAAAATGGTTTCGCTTACCAACTGAATACAGAACGCAGCAATATGTCAACTGAAATATTGGAAGCCCCCACAACTTTCAACGGACAAGGACTGGATACAGACCTTTCCAAAGCTACCGTCAATGTATTTCTAAGTGCGCTCGATGTAACAGAGAGAAATACAAAAACCGCTACATATAAGATAAAGAACACCTTCAAGACTCCACTATCACACGAAACGCTTGGAATTCCCCCTTATAATCCATTCATCATGGTACATGACGAATTGGAAGAATCACGCATCGAAGTGCATTTGGTCAACTATCCTCCTACTGAAAAGGCAGACATGGCTCTATTCCATACCGAAGAGGATTTGTCCTCTGTACCGACAAGCTATTATGTAGCCAATGGCAACTATCCTTTTGCCATTCATCTAAGTGGAGCCACAAACTTCAATACTCCTGAAACCCACCCGATAGACAAGAGCTTTGAACATTTTATGGATTGGGTCAATTCCAATGGAACAGATTATAAGGATTGGTACAAATAACCGATAAAAGATACTCCTTATAAAGAAAATGGCAACCATTCACAGGGTTGCCATTTCTTATATCTTCCTATGTTGTAATATAGTAGAGCGAACTTATTCCACCGTTACAGCCGTACCGCATGCCGTAACCATCAACATGCTGCCACTGCCTCCTACCGTTTCATAGTCCAAGTCTACACCAATCACGGCATTGGCACCCATAGCACGGGCATGTTCTTGCATCTCGCGCAAGGCTATATCTTTAGCTTCGCGCAGCACTTCTTCATAAGAGCCACTTCGCCCACCCACCACGTCGCGGATGCTGGCAAAGAAATCGCGGAATACATTGGCACCGATAATCGTTTCACCGGAAACGATGCCATAATAGCGGGTGATACGTCCACCCTCAATAGTCGGGGTTGTTGTTACTAACATAATTCATTTTTTTAGTTGTTGACATATTAGACGCAAGGAATGAAAGAAAGGTTGCAAAGCTTTGCTTTGGTCAGAACATCCGGCTGACACGAACTATACCTGCCACCAGCACATCTATCTCCTCCCGGGTATTGTAAAGCCCGAAAGATGCACGCACTGTTCCTTCGATGCCAAGACGCTGCATCAATGGTTGGGCACAGTGATGTCCCGTGCGTACGGCAATGCCAAGACGGTCGAGCAATGTACCCATATCAAAATGATGGATATCACCTACCAGAAACGATATGACACTACCCTTGTCTTCTGCCTCGCCGAAGATACGCATACCGGGAATCTCTTTCAGCCGTTGCATGGCATACTGGGTCAATTCGTGTTCATAGGCGGCAATCTTGTCCATCCCAACCAGCGAAACGTAGTCCAAAGCTTTGGCAAGTCCGGTAGTACCGATATAATCCGGCGTACCGGCTTCAAACTTGAAGGGCAATTCATTGAAGGTAGTCTTTTCAAAAGATACATGCTGAATCATCTCTCCACCGCCCTGATAGGGAGGTATCCTATCCAGCCACCCCTCTTTACCATAAAGCACCCCTACCCCCGTAGGACCATACACCTTGTGCGCGGAGAAAACGAAGAAATCGGCATCCAGATCCTGCACATCTACCGGCATGTGGGGAATGGACTGGGCACCGTCCACAAGCACCGGAACACCCTGCTCATGGGCAAAAGCAATCATCTCCTTGACGGGATTGACCGTACCCAGCACATTGGAAACATGCGCCACACTGACAATCCTGGTACGTTCGGAGAACAACTGCCTATATTCGTCCAATAAGAGTTCGCCCTTGTCATTCATCGGAATCACCTTGATGGTAATTCCACGCTTGGCGGCAAGCAGCTGCCAGGGAACAATGTTGCTATGGTGTTCCATCACAGAAAGAATCACCTCATCCCCCTCCTGCATAAATTCCTCACCAAAGCTGGAGACAAGCAGGTTGATACTCTCCGTCGTACCACGGGTGAAGACAATCTCATTCGTGCTGCGAGCATTGATGAAACGTCTCACCGTCTCACGCGAGGCCTCGTGCAGCTCTGTAGCCTGCTGCGACAGGAAGTGCACTCCGCGATGCACATTGGCATTCACCGAATAATATTCGTCCGTAATGGCATTTACTACCTGGCGAGGTTTCTGCGTAGTCGCGCCGTTGTCCAGATAGACCAACGGCTTGCCATATACCTCACGGGAAAGGATAGGG
>OIEG01000598.1_pt1 | contig 15144 bp, 9 predicted proteins | sample 1581751 | NCBI WGS metagenome assembly OIEG01 (sample SAMN01760950, study PRJEB22395) | human gut metagenome | reverse complement strand
CCGGTGCGGTGATCGGCGGCTTCATCATCGGCATCTGCGAGAGCCTTATTAAAGGTGCAGGCGCTACCACCTTCAGTGATGCGTTCACCTTTGCACTGCTGATCGTGGTGCTGGCCGTCAAGCCTACCGGCCTGTTCAGTGAAAACCTGACCGAGAAAGTGTGATGACCATGAAACAAGAGAAAAAACGCATCTATCTCCAGGCCGCACTGGCGCTGGCCGCTCTGCTGGTGGTGCTGCTGGCACTGGATAACCTGAGCTTTGTGCCCTCCATGCTGCTCACCGTGCTGCGCAAGGGTGCCATCTATGCACTGGTGGCTGTCTCCATGAACCTGCTGAACGGCTTTACCGGCCTGTTCAGTCTGGGTCAGGCAGGCTTTATGCTGCTGGGTGCCTACACCTACGCCATCCTCACCATTCCCGCCGCTTCGCAGAAGTCCATCTATCAGCGCTATGCAAACGGCGGCATCGGTTTCTCCATCCCGGAACTGCTCTCCAAACCTCTGGGCGGCTTCGGCCTGCTGCTGGGTGTTGTGTTCTGCCTGATCCTGGCCGGTTTTATCGCAGCGCTGTTCGCCTTCCTCATCGGCCTGCCGGTGCTGAAGCTCAAGAGCGATTATCTTGCCATTGCTACACTGGGCTTTGCCGAGATCATCCGTGCCGCCGTGGTTTACGAGGGCTTTGGCCCGCTGACCAACGGCTCCAACCTTCTGTACGGCTTTACCAGCTTTGCCAGCTTCAACCTTTCGCTGGGCGGCACGACCCTGCATCTGGAAACCGTGATGCCCTTTCTCTTCTCCGGCATCTGCATCGCCATCATTCTGCTGCTCATCAACTCCACCTATGGCCGTGCCTTCAAAGCCATCCGTGATGACGAGATCGCTGCCGAAGCCATGGGCATCAACCTTGCCAGCCACAAGCGCATGAGCTTTATCATCAGCAGCTTCTTTGCCGGTATCTCCGGCGCAATGCTTGCCATGTATCAGGCCAGCGTGCAGGCCACCACCTTCAAATCCAGCATGACCTACGAGATCCTGCTGATCGTGGTCATTGGCGGCATTGGCTGTATTGGTGTTCATTACAGTCCCGTTCATGAAGATGTTCGTCAAGCTGTCGCACCATTGCCAGCGTGGAACGGCAAACACCACTTGCCATTTGTTCATGGAGGCAGGGCTGCTGGTGGGCATGGCTGTGGCTTGCCACCTGATGGACAAAGCGCAGATATACCATGTGGCGTCTGTTGCTGCTATGCTTGCCGTATTTTTCTTTGTACTGCTGACCTATCCTTATTATAAGAAGAAGCGGGTGAGGTAAGGGATAAATACAATCAATCCTATAATGGCCGCCGTTGCAGCACATACCAGTACTGCTCCGGCGGCTATGTCTTTTACTTGCCCTGCCACGGGATGCTGTTGGGGAGACACCAGGTCGACCAGCTTCTCAATGGCGGTATTGAACAGTTCGGCTGCTATCACCACTCCGATGCAGAGAATGATTATCATCCACTCCATGCGGGTAATGCCTAAAACGAATCCTGCAATGACTACCACAGCCGTAGCTATCAGATGGAAGTTCAGGTTCTGTTCTTTTCCTATGCAACACCGGATACCTTTCCAGGCATATCCGAAACTGCGCAACTGCTTTTTAAAGTCGTACTTCATGGATTATAGTTGTTGCTTAATTCCTTGAAACCTGTTTCACTCCCTTTACTGTTCTCAGTTTCTTGACAAGTGTTTCCAGATGTCCCGTATCGCTCACCATGATGGTCAGTGTTCCGGAGAACAGCCCGTCATGCGAGTCAATGCCGATGCTTCTCAAAGTAATACCCGTTTCTTTGGAAATGATGGAAGTGATGTTGGTCACGATGCCGATGTCATCGTGTCCCACTACGCGCAGGGTGATGGGGTACTGTGTACCTTGTGACTTTCCGGCCCAGCGTGCCTTCACGATACGGTAGCCGAAACGTGAGTGCAAATCACTGGCATTGGGACAATCGCAACGGTGTATCTTGATACCTCCCGTCACACTGACAAAGCCGAATACATCATCTCCATAGATGGGATTGCAGCAGCGTGCCAACTTGAAATCCAATCCTTTCAGATTTTGATCAATGACCAGTACATCTTCTTTGGTACCTATCTCTTCCGGTATGCCTTGTTGAAGGTTATAGCCTTCAGCACTGCGGTAGACAATATCGTCGCGCGTATCATTTTCCCGTCTTTGCTGTTCCTGGTATTTGTCTATAATCTCGTTGACATCCAGTTCTTCATCGGCTATGGCTTGATAGAAGTCGGTCACTATCTTGAAACCGAGGCGCTTGATGAGGCGCATCATGGTTCCTTCATCATACTCTATCTTCCGGTTCTTGAACTTGCGTTCCAGGGTTTCCTTAGCGAAGGCGTGCTGGCGTGCAGCCATTTCCTTCAATGCCTGGCGTATTTTGGTGCGTGCCTTGGAGGTGGTTACGATGTTCAGCCAGTCCTGCTTGGGCGTCTGCGTATTCGATGTCATTATCTCCACCTGGTCACCGCTATGCAGCATTTGCTTCAGCTGTACATTCTTGCCGTTCACTTTTGCACCGATACATTTGCAGCCCAGTTTGCTATGGATGTGGAACGCAAAATCGAGCACGGTGGAGCCTTTGGCAAGTTTGAACAAATCACCTTTGGGGGTAAATACAAATACCTCGTCTTCGTACAAATCCAGTTTGAACTGGTCCATCGTTTCCAGTCCGTTGCTGTCCGAGCTCTCTAAGGCTTCGCGTACGGAAGTCAGCCATTCGTCAAGACCAGATTCACCTTTCACTCCTTTGTATCGCCAATGGGCGGCCAGGCCTCGTTCGGCAATATCATCCATGCGTTCGGTACGTATTTGTACTTCCACCCATTTGCCTTCGGGGCCCATCACGGTGATGTGCAGTGATTCATATCCGTTGCTTTTAGGTACGGACAGCCAGTCGCGTAGCCTTTTCGGGTTAGGCTGGTACATATCTGTTACGATGGAGTAGGCCTGCCAACATTCCAGTTTCTCCTTTTCCAGGCAAGAGTCCAGGATGACGCGGATGGCGAACAGGTCATACACGCCTTCGAAGGGGCATTTCTGCTTCTTCATTTTCTGGTAGATGGAGTGGATGGACTTGGTGCGTCCTTTGATATGGAACTTCAGTCCGGCTTCTTCGAGCTTCTTCTGTACCGGTGCAATGAAGGCGGCAATGTACTTGTCACGCGATGCCTTGGTCTCATTCAGTTTTTCCTTGATATGGTAGTAAACTTCCTTTTCTGTATATTTCAATGAGAGGTCTTCCAGTTCCGACTTCAATTTGTACAGACCCAGCTTATGGGCAAGGGGCGCATAGAGATAAGCCGCTTCGTTGGCTACCTGCCGACGGGCTTCATCGTTCTTGCAATCCTTTATCTGCCGCATGATGTTTACGCGGTCGGCAATCATGATGAGAATGACACGCATGTCTTCGGCGAAAGTCAGCAACAAGTTGCGGAAATTCTCGGACTCGATGGTAGGGCTTTTGGAATAAAGTTCGTTTACACGTATCAATCCCCGGATGATGCCTGCCACATCCTCGCCATAGATTTGCTCCACTTCCAGAGCGGTGCAAGTGCCGCAGCGCACGGAGTCGTGCAGCATGAGCCCCAGGATAGAAGCACGCTTCATTCCGATTTCTTCCGCTACAATGACAGCCGTCTGCATATCTTTGATGACGGGATTCAAACCGAATATATCACGCTGGATACGGTTGTTCTGTATAGTATTGACAAGATGTGTTTTCAGCTTTTTGCAGTCCCCCTTCTGGAGGGTTTCTCCGGAAAGTTGCAACAGTTTGCGGTAGAGCGAGAAGAGTAAATCTTTCTCTTTGATAGTGAAAAATTCATCAGTTTCCATAATCGTCCGTATTTTATGCTTCAAAGGTAAGTTTTTTCTTCATTTTCTTGACGGCAGTTCTGCTTTTTTTGTATTTTTGGGCATGAATTAATAAAACAAGATATTATGATAACACCGCAAGACAAAGAGTTGCTCGAAAATAAAGGCATCTCCGAAGAACAAATAGCCGAACAGTTGGCTTGTTTCGAAAAAGGTTTTCCATACTTGAAGCTGTCTGCCGCCGCTTCTGTAGAAAAGGGTATACTGGCTCCGAATACGGATGAACAGAAGAAATACCTGGATGCCTGGGAGGCATATACACAAACCGATAAAGTGGTGGTGAAGTTTGTGCCTGCTTCGGGTGCTGCCAGCCGTATGTTCAAGAACTTGTTTGAATTTCTCGGGGCAGACTATGACACTCCCCAGACAAACTTTGAAAAGACTTTCTTTGAGAAAATAGAGAAGTTTGCCTTCTATGATGACTTGAATACCGCTTGCCAGAGGACTGCCGGAAAGGATATACCGACTTTGGTTGCCGCTGGAAACTACAAGGCGGTTGTTGCTGCCTTACTCGAAGGGGCCGGACTGAACTATGGTGCTCTGCCCAAAGGATTGCTTAAGTTCCATAAGTATGAAGACGGTAGCCGCACGCCGCTGGAAGAGCACTTGGTAGAAGGAGCATTGTATGCTGCCAATAAGAACGGTAAGGTGAATGTGCATTTCACGGTTTCGCCCGAACATCGTGCCTTGTTCAAGGCTTTGGTAGACGAAAAGGCTGCCGCTTATGCAAAGAAGTATGGGGTGGATTATAACATCTCTTTTTCGGAACAGAAGCCGAGCACCGATACCATTGCCGCCGATATGGAAAACAAACCCTTCCGCGACAATGGCAAATTGTTGTTCCGTCCCGGCGGTCATGGCGCCTTGATTGAAAACTTGAATGACCTTGATGCGGATATTATCTTCATAAAGAATATAGACAATGTGGTACCCGACAAGCTGAAAGGTGACACCGTATTATATAAGAAACTGATTGCCGGTGTGCTGGTAGCGTTACAGCAGAGAGCGTTTGCTTATCTGCAGTTGCTTGACAGCGGGAAGTATACACACGAGCAAATTCTTGAAGTTCTGCAATTCCTGCAGAAACAACTCTATTGCAAGAATCCGGAGACAAAGAATTTGGAAGATGCCGAGTTGGTTATATATCTGAAAGAGAAGCTGAACCGTCCGATGCGTGTTTGCGGTATGGTGAAGAACGTAGGCGAACCGGGCGGAGGTCCGTTCTTGGCATACAACAGTGACGGTACTATCTCTCTGCAGATTCTGGAAAGTTCGCAGATTGATATGGACGACCCGGAAAAGAAGGAAATGTTTGAAAAAGGTACCCATTTCAATCCGGTGGATTTGGTTTGCGCCGTACGTGACTATAAAGGACATAAGTTCAATCTTGTGAAGTATGTGGATAAAGCGACGGGGTTCATCTCCTATAAGTCCAAGAACGGCAAGGACCTGAAAGCGCTTGAACTTCCCGGTTTGTGGAACGGAGCCATGAGTGATTGGAACACAGTATTTGTAGAAGTGCCTCTGACTACATTCAATCCGGTAAAGACGGTGAATGACTTGTTGAGAGAACAACACCAATAAGAGGATTTACTATTAGACGATTTACGATGTACGATTGGGATTGCTTTGGCTTGTGGCGGTTTATTGTCTAAAGTAACTCTAATCGTACATCGTACGTCGTCAAATCGTAAATATATAAAATTGTAAATAAAAGAATTGATGAAAAAGATTTTATTGTTAGGTTCCGGTGAGTTGGGCAAGGAGTTTGTTATTTCTGCCCAACGTAAGGGCCAGTATATCATTGCTTGCGACTCGTATGCCGGAGCGCCTGCCATGCAAGTGGCAGATGAATGTGAGGTATTCAGCATGCTCGATGGAGATGCTTTGGAACGTGTAGTACGCAAACACCAGCCGGATATTATTGTTCCGGAAATTGAGGCTATCCGTACAGAACGTCTGTATGATTTCGAGAAAGAAGGCATTCAGGTAGTGCCCAGTGCACGCGCCGTGAACTTTACCATGAACCGTAAAGCCATACGTGACCTTGCAGCTAAAGAGCTGGGATTGAAGACTGCTAAATATTTTTATGCCAAATCTTTGGATGAACTGAAAGCTGCTGCTGAAAAGATAGGTTTCCCGTGTGTGGTGAAACCGCTGATGTCCTCTTCCGGTAAAGGCCAGTCTCTCGTAAAGAGTGCCGACGAACTGGAGCATGCCTGGGAGTATGGCTGTAATGGTAGCCGTGGAGACATCAAAGAACTTATCATTGAAGAGTTCATCAAGTTCGACAGTGAGATAACACTGCTCACCGTAACACAGAAGAATGGTCCGACCTTGTTCTGCCCGCCTATCGGCCATGTACAGAAGGGTGGGGACTATCGTGAAAGCTTCCAGCCTGCCCATATTGACCCTGCCCATCTAAGGGAGGCGCAGGATATGGCAGAGAAAGTGACCCGTGCCTTGACCGGTGCCGGATTGTGGGGAGTGGAATTCTTTCTCAGCCATGAGAACGGTGTCTATTTCTCCGAACTCTCTCCACGTCCGCACGATACGGGTATGGTAACCCTGGCCGGAACCCAGAATCTGAATGAGTTTGAATTGCACTGTCGTGCGGTGCTTGGTCTGCCTATCCCTGGCATCAAGCAGGAGCGTATAGGAGCCAGTGCTGTCATCCTTTCTCCGATAGCCAGTCAGGAACGTCCCAATTATCGTGGCATGGAAGAGGTTACGAAAGAAGAGGATACTTATCTGCGTATTTTTGGTAAGCCTACTACCCGCGTAAACCGCCGTATGGGTGTAGTGCTGTGTTATGCACCTCTTGACAGTGATCTTGACACGCTGCGCGACAAAGCGAAGCGTATTGCTGATAGGGTAGAGGTATATTAATGATTAGTGATGAATGATTGGTGATTTGTTGATGAATGGATACCATCAACAAATCACCAATCGTCAGTATTAATCATTGAAAAAGAGTCCGGGATAAATCTCTCCTCCAAGTTCTGTTACATCGAGGCTTTGTAATAGTTTTCCATCCGGAGCATAGAACAGTTGGAATTCTTCATCGGAATTGTATTGTTCCACCTCAATTATTATCACTGTGGGATGTTTGGGAAAGGTGATGATTCTTATATCCCTTAATCTCATGCCGGTCATTGTACTGCTCATGAATGCTTCTGCCACGGGAGCCGGCACTTTTTCCAGTGACTCTACATCCGTTTCAGTCATAACCCACTCCGCTTGTTTATTGAACCAGACATCAATTTCCTGACCATCTGCAATAAATTCTGCCACGTAGCAACCGGCCATTTGCTCCCATTCCACATCCGTTGCTTGAGGATAGAGCGTTTGAAAAGCTGTTTGTATATTTGCAGGAAGACGCCCTTCCGCAAAGGCGGACACTGACAACAAGATAAGTAGTCCTGCCAGAATACCGAATTTTAATTTTTTCATAATCAAGGTTGTTTTGAGTTTTCTGTAAGAACAACCTTGTTGTATTTTTGTTTCCGGAAATCAGTATATTGGTTGATGCATTTTTAAATATCAGTGAACTGGCCTTTGTATACAAAAGTTTTTTCTCCGAAATCCACTTCCGGTAATACGGCATCTTCCTTGAATAATCCGTAAACAGATGACCCCGAACCACTCATGGAGGCATATACAGCTCCTTGCCGGTACATCTCTTCCTTGATTTCTCCAATAGCCGGGAATTGGGGGAATACGCTTTCTTCAAAGTCATTGACCATTCGTCCGTTCCATTCTTCTACGGGAAGTTGGGCAATTTCTTTCAGGGACATTTCCGGATGATGCGGTTTTATTTTTGCAAAGGCATCCCGTGTAGAGACGAAAATGTCCGGCTTCACCAACCATATCCGATATCCTTTCAGTGAGAGGGGAAGGGGAGAAAATATGTTTCCGATACCTTCTGCGTAAGTCGGACGGTTTCTGATGAAGAAGGCACAATCGGCCCCCAGCTTGGTGGCATACGTTTCCAAAGTGTCATCCGGCAGTCCGAGTTCAAACTTATTATTCAGAAGCTTCAGCATGAAGGCTGCATCGGCCGAACCGCCACCCAGTCCGGCTCCCGAGGGAATATGCTTGAAGAGATGAATATCTACCGGAGGAAGGTTGAACCGGTCATCCAGTAACTTGTAGGCTTTCACTACCAGGTTACTCTCTGCTTCTCCCTCAATTTCCAGACCTGCTTGATGCAGACGGAACTTTCCGTTTCCTTCGTTCAAGATATTGATTTCCAAAGCATCTTCTATGGGAACCGGATAGAAAATGGTTTCCAGATTATGGTATCCGTCCGGACGCTTTTCTGTGATATTCAGTCCCAGGTTTATTTTGGCATTTGGAAAAGTCAGCATGGCGTTGAAAATTAAGAATTAATAATTTAAAATTAAAAGGAGAAGCTATTGGAGTGCAGCTTCCGAAGACAAAGTTAGTGATTTCTGTTCATAGTAGATTGAAAACTTAACAATGATTTATTTACTGCTTATAAATAAATTCGCTTATCTTTGCCATACGAGCGAAGATAGGCTGCACCTCAACATAACTTTTTCATGCAAGCATGAAAGTTATGTATTCGGTTTGCACTATCTTTGCTTTCCCTTTCTAAAAGGGAAATTCATTTAATTTTTAATTTTCAATTTTTAATTCTTAAAGTGGCAGAACAAAGAAGAACATCCCGTACTCCGAAAGGAAAGGCACCACAGCCCGTAACAGACTACGGACGTATCCAGCCGCAAGCGCCGGAGCTGGAAGAAGCTGTCTTGGGAGCCTTGATGATTGAGAAGGACGCTTATTCGCTGGTAAGTGAAATTCTTCGTCCGGAGTCATTCTATGAGCATAGACATCAGTTGATATATTCCGCTATTACCGATTTGGCCGTGAATCAGAAGCCGGTCGATATCCTCACCGTGAAGGAGCAGCTTTCCAAGCGGGGAGAATTGGAGGAAGTGGGCGGCCCGTTCTATATTACCCAACTTAGCAGTAAGGTGGCATCTTCTGCGCACATCGAATATCATGCCCGTATCATTGCACAGAAAGCATTGGCACGTGAACTGATAACTTTTACCAGCAATATCCAGAGCAAGGCTTTCGACGAGACGCTGGACGTGGACGATTTGATGCAGGAGGCCGAAGGAAAGCTGTTCGAGATTTCCCAGCAGAACATGAAGAAGGATTATACGCAGATTAATCCTGTCATTGCCGAAGCCTATGATTTGATTCAGAAAGCTGCTGCCCGTACCGATGGTTTGAGTGGTTTGGAAAGTGGTTATACCAAGCTGGACAAGATGACTTCCGGATGGCAGAAGTCCGACCTCATCATTATTGCAGCCCGTCCTGCCATGGGTAAAACGGCATTCGTGCTTTCCATGGCGAAGAACATTGCCGTGAATTTCCGTAATCCCGTAGCGCTGTTCTCGCTTGAAATGAGTAACGTGCAGCTGGTGAACCGTCTGATTTCCAATGTGTGCGAGATTCCGAGTGAGAAAATCAAGAGTGGCCAGTTGGCGGACTATGAATGGCAGCAGTTGGATTACAAACTGCGTGACTTGCTGGATGCTCCGCTTTATGTGGATGATACGCCTTCTTTGTCGGTATTCGAACTCCGTACGAAGGCACGGCGTCTGGTACGTGAGCACGGAGTGAAGATTATCATCATCGACTACCTTCAGCTGATGAATGCAAGCGGAATGTCTTTCGGTAGCCGTCAGGAAGAAGTTAGTACCATTTCGCGTTCATTGAAAGGTTTGGCCAAGGAGCTGAACATTCCTATCATCGCTCTGTCGCAGTTGAACCGTGGTGTGGAGAACCGTGAAGGCGAGGAAGGCAAGCGTCCCCAGTTGAGTGACCTTCGTGAATCCGGTGCCATCGAGCAGGATGCCGATATGGTGTGCTTCATTCACCGTCCCGAATATTACAAGATTTATACTTCTGCCGATGGCAGTGACTTGCGCGGTATGGCGGAAATCATCATAGCAAAGCACCGTAACGGTGCTGTGGGGGATGTGCGTCTGAGATTTATCGGACAGTACACCCGTTTCCAGAATCCGGAGGATGATATGGTCATCCCACCTCCGACGGAGGGTGGAGGAGCTACATTCGGTTCACGTATGAATGCGCCTATCGGAAGTACGGCAACACCGCCACCTCCATCGGCTGCTGATTTTCCGCCACAGACGGACAACCCGTTTGGAGGTGTGGGGTCGGACGGGCCATTACCTTTCTGATGTATTTTTATGGCTACACCCTTTGCCTTGAATGCCTATACCATCGTAGAGTGATGGCTACACCTTTAGGTATAAAGGGTGTAGCCATGTTAAATACTGTATTTGAGCCTATTTACTTATTCTAAAACCTTCAATGTGGACAGTGAGGACGTCAATCTTATTTTTGCTCCCTTTTCCGTTTTGATTGTGCCTCGGGCATCTGCTGTTCTGTGTTTATTTTATCAGAGGATAGAGTATCTTGTTTTATTTCTTGTTCCTTTCTCAGCCGGTTGAGTTTCCATCTGTTCCAGAAAAGGAGCTCACTCCATTTGTTGAAATCCTTTTTGAAGATAATGCCAATACCTTGTGTTGTCAGATTTGTCCGGGTGTAGTAGCGGTCGTTCGTTTCGTTGTACGCTTTCAGGCGGATGTCTCCGGAACGGTTGACGAGCCATTCTGCTTCAAAGTCTCCCACAAAATTGGTATTTGCCATCGGATTGTCACGATAGCCAAAATTACCATTGATAAGTAGTCGGTTATTCAATAATTGCCCCGAAAGCATGGTCTCGAACTCCATGTCTGTCCAGCCTCTTTCACCGGTACTGAAATTGGTGCCGAAGTTCCAGTTATTAACATCGAGAATGTTCGATAAAGCGTTATTCAACTGTCCGGAAAGGGTGGATGAAACAACACTGGACATCATATTCGAATTCTGGGTGGCTCCCAAGTTTTCCGGGGTATAGAACTTGCCGATAGCCAACAGATAGAGTATCTGCATGTTCATTTGCTCGTCAGTAGGAATATAGTTACGGACAATGGCCTGCACTTCATCGCGTTCGTTGGGCAGCTCGATGTCGAATTTTACATCGGGTGAAGTCAATTGTCCGGTAAGGTCCATCATACAGTTCACTTTTACATTTGTCTGGCTGATGTAGCCGGAGGTTGCCTCGTTGGGCATCAGGTCATTTAAGGATGCTGAGTTGACCGTATAGCCTGCTTTTATGTCCAGAGTGGCATCCAGCGGCGAACCGTTGAATGTAATGGTACTTCCATCCCTGATAATAAAGTCCTTTCGGATAACCTCTTGCAGACTGAATTTATAGACTCCCTGGTTTATCCGGTAACTGCCGAACATTTTTACATCTCCTTTATTGAAGAACTCAGTACGGATATTTCCGGTTCCCCGTCCACTGATATAGTCGCCTGCGATAGGGTCCATGATAATCTTCATGGTAGCGTCGGGGGTGGCGTCTACCAAGAGATTCAGCCGGATGTCAGTGTCGCTCTCTTTCTCTTCCTCGATTTCCTTTTGGGCAATCTCGTAGTCGGAAAGGCGAACAGAGTCTTGTACGGCACGGCGTGGCGTCTTGTCCACAAACTTGATGAACTGGTTGCTGACTGCTGTAGATACGTTATCCTTTATATAGGTAAAGGTGGTGTTACGATTGGTAGTCATTGCAACGTCAATGTTAACGCCATCTTGGGCATTACCGGCAATAGTGGCATTCCCCGTACCGTAGACGGTGCCGTAGAAGGGATAGTCCGGTGATTCTTTGGTATTCATCACCAGCATGTCGTTGACATTGAAATTGAAACGGTACTCCAGGTTCTTGAAATGCTGATAATGCAGATAGCCGCTCATGCTGCCTTGATGCCCTTGCGTGTCGAAAATGCGGTTGTTGCGGAAGGTCAACCCGCCGGGCTCGATGTAGATGCTGTCTTTGACGGAGAAAGTGGTGTTGAGCACGTCTACCTTCATGGAAGCATCGCCGAATACACGCCCTTCCATGGTGAGAGCCTTGAATTTGCCATAGAAATGTACATGGCCGGTGGCACGTCCGTTGAATTCGGGCGTGATGCTGCTCATATAATGATGTATAAACTTCAAGTTGGTACCGCCCGCTTCAATTTGGAGATCCAATGAACTGGTGGGCTTCAAGGGATAGACATAGCCATACACATGGCTTTTGGCGATATCTTTCTCCCTGATATGGGCATCCAGATAGATGCCCTTCACGTCATGGTGCCATTCTCCGTGTATGTTGGCATCACCCAGCAAGCCTTCGTTCAATCCGAGGTTGCGGATAAACAAATCGGTGCTCATGACGGGTTTTTCCAGTACTCCGCTGGCGAAAGCCGGACCGGTGGCTTCTCCTTTGAAATTGACTCCGAGGTCTGCAATGTCGAACACATAACCGATGTTGATTTCCTTCAAATCCAGACGTACTGTATCTTCGGGATGTGGTGAAACGATACCATTGATACGCAAGTGCCGGTCTTTATGGCTGAAGTAGAAATCATTGACATACACTTTGCCGGAGTCGAGTACCACTTGGGAGGGATGTATATCCCATAGCGTATCGTTCAGTATCACGTTGGTGGGCTGGACATCAATGACGGTTTTTAAGGGGGGAAGTTTCCTCTTGTTTTCATTCGCTTCTTTCTGTTCACGGATGAAGTGGGCGACGGCGGCGAGTTTCCCGCTGTAGGTTACAGTGCTGCTGTTACCCCAGTTCAGCGTGGTCTGTATGCTGTTGTTCTGGGCTTGCGCTTCTAAAGCTATATTGACAGCGCCGCTTGATTTGCGGTTGCTGAAGCGTAGGCGTGTATGGAACTGGTCACCGGGATTCTCGCAAAGGAACATTCCGGATTCGATGAATTTGTTTTCATAGCGGAGACGGGGAAAATAGCCTTCTACACGGAGTCGCTGTGCCTTGTCATTGAAGTATCCTTTAATGGTGGAATGGGTATATACTTTTACCGGAATCTGAAAGACGGTGGAGAGCAGTTCCGTATTGTAAATGTGCATGTCGAAATGGAAATTGTTCTCCGTCTCTATGGGTTTCTTGTCTGGCAGAATCAAGGCGGGGATATAACGACGCATGATATTCAGTACACTGGCAGGCAGGGTACGATAAGAATAATCGCCTTCTATGCTACCTTGGAGAAAGTTGGATTGGATGGTCAGCCGTTTCTGGTTTTCGCTTTCTCTTATGGCAGATATCTTCAGGTTGTCCAGGAAGTATTGTGTTTCCGGAGCTGCGAACAATAAGCTGTCAATGTTGATTTCACCGTTCATCTCGTCAATGGAACCGCCGGTGAAGTCAGCCTTGACTTTGACTGATATTTCCGTATCTTCATAGTTGGGTGTCAGATGTAGGGCATGAGGACGAAATTTGTCGATGCTTGCCTGAAAGTTGAAAGTCGGTACCCGACTGGCGGTATTGATGGTACCGTTCAAAATAACAGAACCATTGGTGTCATCCAAGGCGACTTTTCCCGTGAAGCCTCCCTGCTTGTATTCTCCATCCAGAGTGATATTTTCGTAATTGTAGTCGCTGTAATCAATGGAGGCAACCAACCCTTTCAGCAGTACGGACGGATATTGCTTTTCATAATGGCTGCTGTTGACATCCAGATTGAAAGTTACTTTACCCAGTTTCTTGTTGCCCAGCATCTTGCCTAGCTCAAACTCTTTGGTTTTCACTGCACCGGAATAGGCAAAATAACCTTTATCTTTGTTAGAACTTAGTTTTACGTCAGTTTGGATGGTTCCGATGTCGGTGCGTACTTGTCCGTAAGTTACGAGGTCTGTGAAGTAGCCCGATACTTCTCCACGGAAGGAAACCGTTCCTAAGTGTTGCAGGACGGGAGGTACTCCATTATAGTTCTTGCTGAAATTCCGGACAAAGAAGGCAATTCCTTCCGGGTCTGCGTACAAATTGGACAAATTGCCGAATATATAAGCATTTTCCGGATGGGAAAGGTCTTGTAGTGATACGTCTCCCCTCAGATAAAAATGATTTCCGACAGAGACGGAAAGGTGCGGGCAATTCAGTTGATTGACAGTGCCGTCCGTCTGTACCTCTACTTGCAATTTTTCCTTAAAAGAACCAAAAGCCGGAACAAAAGCCGATAAATCCTGCAAGGCGATTTGAGAGGGCAGCAAATGGAATGAGAAACGGACATCTTGGGCAAGATTGTCAAACGCCCCCAGACTGTCATAATCCATGTGTATAGTATCCATTGCCAAAGAGGTGTTGGGGAGGTCGATGGCGAAATTTTCGATTTTCATCCGTTGGTCATTACCGATAACCTTTAGGCTTAGTTTCTTCAATTCAAATCCGGAATGTTCTTCTTCGATGCTCAGACGCTTGATGGCAGCATTGATAGAATCATTTTGCAATGCTTTTAGGGAGATGTTTGCAATAATGTTACGCAAGCGGAGATGCTGTGGATTGAACTTTCCCGGAGTCTCTTTCTCGGACAGCACATCATATGAAACCTTTCCGCGGCGTATCAGTAAGGAATTGATACGGAGATCCAGGTTGTTTTTCTTTTGAACCGTATCTTTGGATGCGAATGCGTCGAGTACAAACTGAAAATTAGGTTTATCCTTGGGAGTCTGCTTGTTCAGATTGATGTTAAAGCCGAACAATTGTATGTTACTGATGGATATTTTGCCGCTGAATAGGGGGAGAATATCGAATTTGGCAGAAAGACGGGTCACCTTCAACATTTCCTTGCCAGACTGGTCGTCCAGGAGCAGGTCGTCGATGATGATGCGGTTCAGCAATCCTATGTTTATTCGCCCAATGGAAATCTTGCTGTCCAGTATGGAAGCCAGTTCATTGGCAACAAATACAGACATTTGTCGCTGAACGGATGGAATGTTCAGCAACAATATGGTACCGATATACAATCCCAATACAATACCGAGTACCCAGCGTACTGTTTTTTTTAGCTTTCTGATAGGCGGTTAATTTTTATAATCAGCCAACAAAAATATGAAATAATACGTTATGAATCGTACTTTTATCACTACTTTTGCAGCGTTTAAACGTAAATAAACATTATGAGTACAATAATCTTGGGAATAGAATCTTCTTGTGATGACACTTCTGCAGCTGTCATCAAAGATGGTTATCTGCTTTCGAATGTGGTGGCCAGCCAAGCTGTGCATGAAGCATACGGCGGGGTAGTGCCTGAAC
>OIEG01000595.1_pt1 | contig 15185 bp, 13 predicted proteins | sample 1581751 | NCBI WGS metagenome assembly OIEG01 (sample SAMN01760950, study PRJEB22395) | human gut metagenome | reverse complement strand
AAAAAGCCGTTTTTGAGGATTTTTTCTTTTGTCGTTTTTCTTCTGATTTTTTCAATTTCAAATCAGTTCCACCGTAGTTCCACCACTTTGGTGTTTACAGTGGCTTCAAATGTTGTAGAAAAAGTGTAGAAATCAATCCGCTTGCAGGCTTTTTGCAATTGCTAATTTTGAGGTTTTGTCAATGTGAGCATAAAATTTTAGTGTGGTTGTTGAACTGCTGTGTCCCAGCCATTCGGCAACCTGAACAGTAGTAAATCCATCATTCAACAGATTACTTGCAACGCTATGGCGTAAATCGTGAAATCTGATTTGCGGAAAATCGTTTTGCTTCTCAATCAGCGTATGAAATTTTTTCGTCAGATAATTAGGCGTTATCTCCTTACCGTTATCAAAGGTACAAACATAGTCATTTGAGATATATGCGTCTTTTAGAAATTCTTTGTTTCTCATCTGACGCTCCCTCTGTTCAAGAAGTATCTTTTTTACCTGCGGTATCATTGGCAAGGTTCGGTTACTGCTTTCTGTCTTTGTGGATGATGTATAATTACTGTCTCCGCTTATTTCCTTTGTACTCTGCTGTAAGGTTTCCCTAATCCATATGGTTTCGTTTTCAAAATCAATGTTATGCCACTTTAAGCCTAACACTTCGCTTCGTCTGAATCCGTAAACCGTACAAAGATATGTCGGTAGGTAAATGCTTGTTCCTTCAAGATAATCTAATAGCTGTTTTATCTGCACTCGGTTAAGAAATTCCGCCTTGAATTTTTCTGTCTGCTTTGGCGTTTTGGCGGCTGTTGCAGGATTTATTGATATTAAACCCTTTTCTACAGCGTCGGCAAGAGCCTTTGATATGTTTTGATGGTGATGCTTTATCGTTGTGACGGATATTGTTCCTACCTTCGACTTGTAATAATCGGAAAGCTGATGCGGCTTTAGCTCTTGAAGCTCAGTACCCAGCTTTTCAAAGTAAGGGATAATGTGGTTTTCCATATTTCCCTTATAGCTGCGATAAGTATTTGGACGAACTTCTGATTTTATTGCTACAAGCCATTTCTTGAAATAGTCGGCAACCTTTATGTTGGAGTAGAAATTTAAATTCTTGTTGTCATACTCAACACATAATTGCTTTAATATCTGTTCTGCTTTTCGCTTATTATTCTTAACAGGCAAGCCTGTTGCGTGTGATTTCTGAATTCTCTTTCCTGTACTATCATAAAGATTGAGTACAGCATAATATCTTCCTTTTTTCTCTCTTAAATATCCTGTGGTCGGCATAATAGCTATCTCCTTTCCAAATTGAAAGCCGACCAATATTCATTAGACTTATTCTAACTTAATCAGTCGGCTTTGACAATTATGCGTTTTTAATATAATCCTGAATTAATAAAGTCCGTAACGCTTTGCTTCGGGATTATGTATTTTCTTCCTACCTTAACCGTTCTTATCACACCGTTTTGCAATAATGAATAAACTGCTGATCTGCCAATGTGAAGCATTTTCATAACATCATCAACGGATACTATGTCTCCGTATTCAGCGAACATTACAGTTTCTTGGTTGGTATTTTTTTCTTTATCCATTTGTTTCTCCTTTCGTTAAGTACATTTTATTTTAACTGAAAGCCGACCAATATTCAGCAAACTTATTTTAACTGAGTCCGCCGACTTTGACAATTATGCGATTTTGATTAATTTTTGCCTACCATAGTTTCTCCTCTTTTTTTAAGTACTTCCTTCTTGTCAAAGAGAACATAATCATATCCGAGGTCATTACATTTGTCACACTTATCCTTTTTAACCTGTAGCGGATCAAAACGCTTAATAATATATTCCGGCAAAAGTTTGTATTCTTTTAAGTGCTTTTGGCATAAACAACGTATATCGCCTGTGTTCATACTGTTATTCTGCCGAATTCCGAATGTTCGCATCAAAGCAGCATTTATAGTTCGGATTAGTGCCTTCTCCCTGACTTTTCCGAGGCAATCCTTCAAATCACTTTGATTCACTGTAGTTATCTGCTCCATAAGTATCATAGAAGGAATTTCAAGCCTATATCTTTTTCCTATATAAACATGAGAAAAGAAATAAGGCTTTTTAATGATTCCCGTCAAAGGAGCTACAATGGTTGTTGTTGAACGGACATTGATTTCATCCGCCTGTAAAACAATCACCGGCCTAAATCCGTTCTGAACAGAACCTCGGGTTTCACCAAAGTCAAAAAAGAATATTTCGCCTCGCTTGACTTTATGTCCTTTCGTCATATCATTACCTCTTTTCATAAAATTAAGGGAAAATTACTCCCTTCACTTATTTGGACAAAGGGTACCCGTTTGTCAGGGTGTTTTGAAAAAATTTTTTTAGTTTTTTTATTGCTTCCTCAAGAGATTCATTTATAGTTTGATATTTAACATTCTCTTCTTCGGCAATATCTCGCAATGTTTTATCTTTTACATAATACTTGACAACTCTTGTTTTTTGCTTTTCTGTTAAAGTATCAAAAGCTTTGTAAAGGGTAGAAAGTACCTCAAATTCATTCTCTTCGTTAATTCTTTCCAATACAAAATCATTAACTAAAAGCTCCTTATGAAATACAGCGGTAGTTTCATCAAAGTTAAAAATGTCTTGCGTGCGTTTGGCTCTTTTGCAAAACTTGTCTTCGTTATTGATATACTTTTGACGAACTTCTATAAAACTCAAATCCACCTTTACGAATGGCGCATAGAGTTTCGCTTGCTTTGGGTATTTATTCCAGATTTCCTTTTCTGTAAGGCAGCTTGCTATGATGTACCTCTCTGTTCCGCTATAGCCTTCATATTCATATCTGATATTTATAACTTTACAATCCTTATTAAACTGCTCCTCGAGAGCTGAAATAAAATTATTTGACATTTACTGTAATCTCCTTTGAATTTTGAATTTGGGTTAAATCAAAATCCAAAGGCTACGGATATTTTGCAATTACAGCTTGCCAGTATAGCAAAAACATTTAGTGTCCTTTCCGCAGAGGACAGTCAGGACAAGAACAAAAATAGGGTTGGCACCAATCGGTACCATCCCTTGCAATTTGAGTATACAAAGGTAAGGGTACCGATTTCTGCTTTTAACCTTTCGGTCTTTTTGGCAAATATCTGTATCCTCGCCCTGATGTACACTCAGGCTTGAATATTCTTTATTTCATGTTTTGATGACAAAACAAAAAGCCGACACGAACATTTTCAAAATCTCAAAATCAGAAATTCTGAAAAGACTCGTGTCGGCTTAATTCATCTTGATTAAGCTCAATCGTTGAGCTATATTTTTTTGTAATGCGAAAACCTCATATTTGGGTTTTCTGCTTAATTTTGATTGGACATCAAAACCATAAGTTCAATTAGTTGGCTCATTGATATTGTTTCATACATATCTTTATTGCTCTTTTTTACTTTAAGTGCGGGTTCTCCCGTCTCCGTTCTCACGCACTCACCAAGCGTAATTCTTTCTTTCGGTGTTTTTATCAAATTAGTTTTTTTCATCTTCCATCTTCCTTCCGAACTAACTTCATTATTCACATAATTTGATACATATTCAATTGAAAGTAAAACTACACTTTTTTTAATCAACTCCCATAAATGCTAATATATTTCTAACCTCGCAACGGGGAAGCAAGGAAAGAAGCTTGAATAAAATAGAACTATTGTTCGATTTATTAAGTATTATAAACCTGTTTACAAAAAATGTCAAGTTTTTTATTAAAGAATTATCTGTCTAATTCACTACAAATTAAACCTTTTTATCAAATAAGTAAAATTACATAAGGTTAGTACGATAAAAATAAAATGGATTTGATTTTTGTAATGCAATTTTGTGTTCATAATACTGCATATTTTTAAGGAAATACTGATTAAACAAAAATTATAATTCCAATTTAGAACAATGGATTAAAAATCATCAAACCTATGCTATATACAAGAAAAAAGCACAGGAGCGATAAAAATTAGCCAAATGACATTCAGCGATTACGAGTACAGTTGCCATAAGAAGAAAACCAAAAGAGAAGAATTTCTTGATGTAATGGAAGATATAATACCGTGGGATGAATGGGTAGAATTTGTAAGAGCATATTATCCCAGCGGAAAGCGATGCAGACCTACAAAAGGAATACAGAGTGTGTTATCTTATTCTTTGTTAAGCTGTCTATGGCATATATGGACTACCGAAAGCACGCACAGTTTGAATTTACCGCATCGGCAATCCTATTTGCGTGTCTTGTGTTCTCGCTTACAGCTCCATTGTATATTTGGACGATTCTTTGACAAAAGAAAATATCGCCCGATTTAAAATAAATCGAACGATATCTTCTTTAATTGATTACTTAAGGGTGTATACTAAAATAAACTTATTATCAAATGCTTTCAAAGACGGATTTGTTTTTTAATGCTTCAAGCATTATTATTGCACTTCTCTCATTTGTTGCAAGAGGGATTTTCTGAACATCACCTAAACGAAGTAATGCTGACACATCAGGTTCGTGTGGTTGAGCAGTGAGTGGGTCACGGAGAAAAATTATTAAATCAATTTCTCCATTAGCAAGCATTGCTCCGATTTGCTGATCGCCACCAAGAGGGCCACTTTTCATTCTGTGAATGGTAAGACCTGTTTCCCCCATTATCAATGTTCCTGTTGTTCCTGTGGCGTACAGTTCATGCTGCGAAAGCACATCTTTGTATTTCTTTGAAAGTTCAATTATTTAATTTTTCTTTTTGTCGTGTGCAATCAATGCAATCTTCATAGTAGTTCTCCCTTATGTTATCTATCAGAACTTAAATCTAAATGTGTTCTTACCTTCTCTTGGAATTTCGTATTTTTCAGGAAGGTCAGGACCGCAAGAGTGAGAACCTACACCACGCATTGCAATGTCGATACAAACATTTACAAAGTCGTTTTCTACAAGCTCAAAAGAGTGTAATGTTTCTCTGAGCTGTTCTGTTGTGAATGGATTTACTGAGCAGGAGAATGGCTTTTCTGCTGTTACACGGAATAAATCCTTTACTGCAAGATACTCACAAGCGTAGTGGCTTCCTGATTCCTGAGGATGAATATATTTTCTGTCGTAGTTTTCTTCTGCTGAGCTTACATAGTAGCCGTATTCACAAGCAATATGTTTATCGTTGTAGCTCTCAGTAGGACCAAAACCAACATAGGAGAAATTGCTGTGTGCCTTATCTACACCAAATTCAAGACCAAATCTTGGTAAGTTCTGAATATAATCTGCGATTTTATATTCTATAGTAGCAATGAGTTCGTTGTCTGATACTTCGTAATTCAATTTGAATTCTACAGCCGGCATAAGACAGTTTGCAGCCATAACACCTGTAAAGCTGTAATTATTCTCTGTCTTTTCGCATGAGAAAATGTATGGCTTACAAGAGTTTAAGTGACAACGATCAATCCAATGAGGTATGAGGTCACGGTCGTTATCTGTGTAACGAGTAATATTGAAATGCATTGGTGTGTGTAAAATCTCGTTTCCGTCAACTTTAATGGATGTGATTTCACCTGTATGTTCATTAACTTCAATTTTGATACCTGATGAGAATTTATATGTGCTTTCAGGAATTTCTACTTCTGTAATTTCAGATTTTGTTTTTCCCCCATAAACAGCTTTCATTTCAAGAGCGTTTGATTTAAGCTTTCTGTCAGGAGTAAGAAGACCATCTGCACAGAAGTTACCATCGTGCTCAGGTTCCTCAAAGTCGCCACCATAAAGGAAACCTTTGTCAGTTTTAATACCGTGGTCTGCCCATTCCCAAACGAAACCACCCATCATTTGCTCGTTGTTGTAAATCATATCCCAGTATTCTGCAATATCACCGCAACTGTTACCCATTGCGTGTGTGTATTCGCACATAACAAACGGACGAGTTTCTTCAGGATTGTTAAGAACCTTTTCACGGATGGTTTCAAAAGATGGATACATCATACTTACCATATCAACCATATCGCTGTAGTAATACTTAGGATCAGCATTCTGCAAGCCTTCATAGTGAACAGGTCTTGTATTATCTCGATTTTTGGCAAATTTAGCACCATCAAAGAATGCTTTACCAAATGAGCTTTCATTACCAAGAGACCAAATAATTACACTTGAACGGTTTTTATCTCTCTCAACAAGTGCTGTGATTCTGTCTGTGATACCAGGAGTGAAAAATTCATTTTCTGCGTATTCAGACCACAGCTCAATCTCATAACGACCGTCACGAGTACAAGCACCGTGCATTTCGATATCAGCTTCATCCATTACATATAGACCGATAGCATCGCAAAGCTGATAAAATTCAGGGCTATTTGGATAATGTGATGTTCTTACTGCATTAACATTGAGTTCTTTCATAAGCTGAATATCCTCTACAAGATTTTCAAGGCTTACTGTTGCGGCTGTTTCACAGTTAAAGTCATGACGGTTTACACCTTTTAGTTTTACAGGAACACCATTGATTTTAAATACTTTTCCGTCTATAGTAACTTCACGGAAACCAACCTTTTCAATGATTTTCTCACCACAAGCCTGTAACTCTAATGTATAAAGATTAGGCTCTTCGGCAGTCCAAAGAAGTACGTTTTCAACCTTTATTATTGTGCTTTTTCCTGCAGGTGCAAGAACAGTATTGTCGTTAAAGTTAAGTGTTATATCAACAGAACTTTCATTGATGAATACTAATTCACCGTCGGTGCCTGAAAGCTTTGTTTCGATTTTATAATCTGTAATGTGCTTTTCAGGACGATTAAGAAGATATACATTTCTGAAAATACCTGAGAAACGGAATTTGTCCTGACATTCAAGATAAGTTGAAATACACCATTTAAGTACAAGAACATCAATAGTGTTTTCACCGTTTACAACAAGCTCTGTAATATCAAATTCACTTGTTGAGTGTGAAATCTGAGAATATCCTTTATAGCTACCATTAATGTAAAGATAAAAAGCAGAGTCAACACCCTCAAAGTTGATGTAGTATCTTTCATTGTCCTGTTTTTTGAGGTTAAAAGTGCGTCTGTAATGCCAACAAGGATTTTCATAAGGGATGTGTGGAAGCATAACCGGGAAGGGATATCTTGTGTTCAAATACTGAATATGGTCATAACCATGCATCTGAACGCATGATGGAACAGGAATTGTTTTGCTAAGTTTCTCGTTTACATCGAAATCATCAATATGCTCGTGCTGTTCGATTTGCCATACACCGTCAAGTGATAAGAATCTTGAACTTGATGTGCGGTCTACTATGCCATATTTATTCTTTATTACATCTTCTGTAGCAAAAGGAATATAGTAACTTCTGTGTGGTGTTGTGCCTATTCTTTTAAAGCTTTCGAACTCTTTCATGATTATTTCTCCTTTTAATATTCTATTCTGTTATCTGAAATTACTTATCTGTGCTTAATTCTTTGTTAGCCTGTTCAACCTTTAAGAAGAAAAGCAAACACATAATAGCAATATTGATTATGAGTGGTAACCAAAGATAAATAAAGTTGAGCATACTTACACAAGATGCTGACTGTACTGCAGCATTTTCAATGTAACCACTAGCTTCGAGCAACCAGCCGGTAAGAGCTACGCCAATACCGCCGCCGATTTTTACACCTAATGATGTACAAGAGAACATTGTACCATCAATCCTGACACCTTTTTTCTTGTATGTATAATCTGAAGCTGCAGCAATAAGAGCATTTATATCTCCCTGAAGAGGACCCATACCAAGTGTAGAAATAGCTAAACAAATTAGCATCATAGGTACATTACCAATATAACCACCCACTAAAACTAACACTCTGAATATAGCTGAAATTATGTAGCCCACAATATTCACTTTATACATACCTTTAAATTTACTTACTAAAAATGGGGTTGAAATTAAGCCGATAATCATTGGAATGTTTATTGCAAGTGAAAATGTACCGAGAAGATTTGGATCGCCTAAGATGTACTTAGTATAATAAATACCCATACCTGTCATTGCAGTATATAACTGTGTGAGAATATATGTACAACAAATAATAACAAAGTATTTGTTCTGAATAAGGTATTTCATTGCCTGTTTGAAAGAATAGTTCCTTTTTTCTTTCTTTTCTTCTTTAATTACATCTTCGTTAGTTTTATCATCAGGAAGTTCTTTTACTGAGAATACTGAAATTGTGTTAGCCACAATACCGATAATAGCATAAATAATTGCCATCCATTTCCAAGCATTAGCATCGTTTCCTAAAAACGCTACAGCACCAACTGTAATAGCCTGAATGGTCATACTTGTAGCTGTTGCAAAAATAAATCTAAAAGTACCTAACTGAACTCTTTCTGTTCCATTTCTGGTTACAAGAGCTGTAAGAGCTCCATAGGCGATGTTGTTAGCTGTAAAGAAACCAGCGTTCAAAAGTGTATATACGATAAAGAAATATATATATTTTGCTGTTTCTCCCCAGCTTGTTGGTATAGCAAACGCAGCTACAAGCAATACTGCACAACCTATATAAGCATAAAGCATCCAAGGTCTTGCTTTACCAAGCTTTGTTTTTGTCCTATCAATCATTGAACCAAAGAAAATATCTGTCACACCGTCAAATATTTTTGACACCATCATAAGTGTACCGATGATGCCGGCATTCAGACCAACTGTATCTGTCAGATAAATCATCAGGAAGAATGTAAGGAATGCATACACCACATTACCTGCTATATCTCCTGAACCATAACCTATTTTGTTATACCATTTTAAATATTTCTTTTCTGTAGTCATTGCGAGCGCTCCTTTACTTTTAAATTACTGAAAAAGCAAATTTAGTTGTTTGCTTATATTTTTCGTTTGCTTTTAAAACATTTGAAGGGAACTCAGGATGATTGATTGCATCAGGATATCCCTGAGTTTCAAAGCAAAAGCCACTATACTCAAGGTAAGAAGCCTCTTTCTTACCTTTTTTTACATGAACATAGTTGCCTGTATAAAGGTGAACTATCGGCTGTGTTGAGTAGCATTCAAGCTTGATACCGCTTTCTTCGCTCTCTGCTGTTGCACAAAGTCCTAATGTATTTTCCTCTTTATCAATTACAAAGCTATGGTCGTAACCTTTAGCTATATCAATTTGTTCGTGTCCTTGTGCTAAACCATCAGATATTTTTCTGAAGTTTCTAAAATCAAAAGCTGTATTTTCTACTTTGCGAATTTCGCCTGTAGGAATAAGTGTTTCATCAACAGGAATAAAACTGTTAGCGTTGAATTTCAAAGAATGATTATTGATTGAACCGTTTGTATGACCGTTAAGGTTAAAATAGGAATGATTGGTAATACTGCAGAGAGTATCTTTATCAGATACGGCACTATACTCAACAGTAAGTACATTATCATCATCAAAAGAGAATTTTGCTTCTACTGTCATATTACCGGGATAACCTTCATCGTTATCTTCAACTTTAAGAGAAAAGATAACATTATCGCCTCTTACCATTGCATCCCAGATTCTGCGACTGAAACTTTTTATTCCACCATGAAGATGATTATGATTATCATTGGTTGTTAACTGATAATCTTTGTTATTAAGTGTGAATTTGCCATTACGGATTCTTCCACAGCATCTTCCAACTGTTGCACCGAAATATGCTCCGTCATATTCATAACCCTCAAGACCAGCATATCCGAGAACAATATCTTTTAGTTCTCCTTTTTTATCAGGAACTCTGATTGAAACAATAGATGCACCTAACTGACTTAAGGTAACACTTGCACCGTTTGCATTTTCAATCTTATAGTAGTTAACACCCTTACCTTTTGAATCTTCTCCGTATGTATAAATAATAATTGCTGCCGGCATAACTGCACCTCCATCATAATGTTTCTATAAATTTATCAAATGACTGCTGACCGTGTGGAGTTCTTTTAAACACTCCTGCGTCTTTCAAAACTTCAAGGAATACTTTTCCGATTTCGTCTTTAATTATCTCATCAATGTTATCTGCATCAACTGTATCGTATTTGTTCATAAACTCATAAACCCAGTTAGCGTGCTTACTTATTTCGTCAATTTCTGAAATATCATAGCCGTTTAAAATAGCATCTTTGATTAAAGTCATCTCTCTTTTTAGTCTTGACGGTAAAACTGCAAGGCCCATAACTTCGATAAGTCCGATATTTTCTTTTTTAATATTGTGAAGCTTTGCGTGAGGGTGATAAACTCCCATTGGGTGTTCATCTGTTGTAATATTGTTTCTTAACACTAAATCAAGAACAAACTTACCATTCTTTTTTGAAGCTATCGGAGTTATTGTGTTGTGTGGTTCACCATTTGTTTCTGCAAATATAAAAGCTTCTTCGTCTGTGTAATTTCTCCATTTATCAAGGATATGACAAGCGAGCGATTTTATATTTTCGCTGTTTTCGCCTGTAAGTCTGATTACTGACATAGGCCACTTTACAATACCACATTCAACATCTTCATAACCTTTTACTTCAAACTTTCGTTCAACATCTGCTCGATTGAGAGCAAACTCATATCTGCCACCCTGAAAATGCTCATGTGTAAGAATAGAGCCACCCACAATCGGAAGGTCGGCATTTGAGCCGATTATGTAATGAGGAAACAATGAAATGAAATCAAACAATTTCGTAAATGTCGTATTATCAATAACCATTGGAGTGTGTTCACCATTGAATACTATGCAATGTTCGTTGTAGTAAACATAAGGGGAGTACTGCATAAACCATTCGGAATTGTTTATATCAATAGGAATAATTCTATGATTTTGTCTTGCCGGATGATTTATTCTGCCCATATAGCCTTCGTTTTCTTTGCAAAGAAGGCATTTAGGATAACCTGACTGTTTTTGTAGCTTTGCCGCTGCAATAGCCTTTGGATCTTTCTCAGGTTTTGAAAGATTTATAGTAATATCAATATCACCGTACTCGGTGGTTGTCTGCCATTTTAAATCTTTTTTGATTCTGTATCTTCTTATGTAATCACTGTCACAACTGAGCTTGTAGTAATTATCAGTTGCTCTCTCAGCCGATATATCATAATCTCTCCAAAAGTCTTTTATAATTTCTGAAGGACGTTTTACAAGAACACTCATAAGCTTTACGTCAAATAAGTCACGGTAGGTAATTGTATTTTCAGGGAAAAGTTCTTTTTTATAGGCAAGGTCCAAGAGATTTTTTAGGATTTCTTCAAGATTTTTTTCGTTATCATCTGTCAAAGCCATATCATAATCGCCATCAGGCTCTGTAAGATTGTAAATTTCCATAAGTGTGTTTACTACATAAGTTTTATCTTCCGGTTCTATAAGACCGGTGTTTATTCCATAAGACACGAGTCTAATAATCTGACTGTAAATACTTGTTTTCATAAAACGCCCTTCCTTTCTGTTAATTTGATTTATATCCGTTTGGATGTGTACTATGCCATTTCCAGGCAGTTTCAATTATTGTAGAAAGCTCATTATATTGAGGATTCCAGCCAAGCACCTTTTTAGCTTTTTCGCTTGATGCTATCAGGACAGCAGGGTCACCGGCTCTTCGATTTTCTTCAACTACTTTTATCTCTTTACCTGTAACTTTTTTTGCTGTTTCAATAACCTCTTTAACCGAGAATCCAACGCCGTTGCCAAGGTTGAAAATATCACTTTCTCCACCATTAATAAGATATTCAACAGCTAGGATGTGAGCCTGTGCAAGGTCGGTTACGTGAATGTAGTCACGAATACAAGTTCCATCGGGTGTATCATAATCTGTTCCGAATACGCTTATATGGTCCCTTGTGCCATTTGCAGTTTGTAAAATAATCGGAATAAGATGTGACTCAGGATTATGAGCTTCTCCGATTTTTCCACTTATATGAGCACCGCAAGCATTGAAATATCTAAGTGAAACATACTTCATACCGTGTGCCTGTTCTGTCCAGTAAAACATTCTTTCCATAGCTCTTTTTGTTTCACCGTAACAGTTAGTTGGATTAGTCGGATCGTTTTCAAGAATAGGAGTATGTATTGGCTCACCATAGGTTGCCGCTGTTGATGAGAATACAATTCTGTTTATATTATGAGCAACCATAGATTCAAGGAGTACCTTTGTTCCGCAAATGTTATTGTCGTAATACTTTAGCGGTTTTACCATACTTTCACCGACAAGTGAATTTGCCGCAAAATGAATTACTGCATCAATGTCGGATTCTTTATCAAAAACATTGTCTATATCTGCTCTGTTACGAAGATCCCCTTCGTAAACTTCTGCATCAGGATGTATTGCTTCATAATAGCCTGTTTCAAAATTGTCAAAAACAACAACCTTATGACCTTGTTCAATAAGTCTGTAAACTGTGTGTGAACCGATATATCCTGCACCGCCAAGAACGAGAATTTTCATAAGTGACCCTCCTTAAATAACCTGGATACTGCCGTGTTTTCTTACTTTAAGAATGTGACAAGAATTTTTTCCGAATACTGAGTCAATAAAATCTCTGTATGTCTCAACAAAATCATTATATACAAATGCCTGTATAGTTCCTGCGAAGCCACCACCGTGAACTCTGCATACACCATATTTCTGTAAAAGCACACCGCTTAATGCTAAAGCAATTGATACATTCTGATTCTGAATATCTCTGCTTGCGTAAACATTCTGTAAATATTTAAAAGAAGAGTTGCCCGACTTTTTAATAACCTTTAAGAAAGTATCAAAATCATCATTTTTGAGAGCATCTACAGCGGCAGCAACATTTTTTTCTTCTCTAAAGAAATGGAATGCTCTTAAAACTGCTCTGTCACCAACTTCTTTTCTGATTTCAGAAAGGTTAAGAAAGAATTCATTTGAATCACATTCTCTTAAAACGTCCTTACCAAAATAATTTGCAACCTTTTTCATTTCTAAAGGAATCATTGCATAGTCATCAGTTAAATCTACGTGAGAGCCTTTTGTATCTACAATACAAAGACTATAGTTGTACTTTTCAAAATCAACATCAATTTTATTAACAATAGGTTTTTCTGGATCTTTAAAATCAATGTTAATCATACCGCCTACTGAACAAGCCATCTGATCCATAAGTCCGCAAGGCTTTTTGAAGTAAACATTTTCTGCAAACTGTGATACCTGAGCAATCACAACAGGGTCAATACTCATATCGTTAAACAAACCTGAGATGATTGTACCTATAACATTTTCAAAGGCAGCAGATGAAGAAAGACCTGAGCCAACAAGAACATCACTTGTTGTATAAGCATTAAAACCTCCGATAGCATAACCTCTATCTTTAAGTCCTTTAAGAACACCTCGGATAAGACTTTCTGTGTTACCGGCTTCGTTTTCTCTTATCTCTAAATCATCAATATCGATAGTTGCCATATCATAGCCATCAGAAACAAGCTTGATAACATTTGAATTGTTTTTAGCTACGACTGCGATAGTGTCAAGATTGATTGATGTTGCAAGAACCTTACCGTGTTGATGGTCAGTGTGGTTTCCGCAAACTTCGCTTCTGCCCGGAGCACTGAATACGCTGATTTCATCCTGACAGAAAAGTGTTTCATACTGTTTGATTGCTTTTATGTATCTTTCTCTGTGATAATCAACTAAGGATTTGTCAACATAGATATCTTCAAGCAATGTATCGTATGTTTTGTTTGTTAAGTTTTCTCTTGCTGTTACTGAATTGATCATTATGCCCACCCTTTACTAAAATAATTTTTGATTTTTGTTTGTTTACCTCTTTGTTAACTAAATTATAATTTATGTTTACTAAAAAGTCAATTGGATTTTAGTAAAATTTATCTATTTTTAAGTAAAATACAGTTTTTCTGTGTTTTGAACAAATCACCGCTTGATTTTTTAGTAAACATTTACTATAATAAAGACGTAAAAGAGGTGATTTTATTGGCTACAATACGTGATGTTGCTAAAAAAGCTAATGTTTCTGTTGCTACGGTGTCAAGAATTCTTAATAATGATACAACTCTGAGTACTTCTCCTGAAACTAAACAAAGGGTTCTAAATGCCGCCAATGAACTTAATTATATTAAGAAAAAGAAAGTGATTTCCTCACCAAACTGCACTATTGGTATATTACAATGGTTTTCCGCTGTTCAGGAAATGGAAGATCAATACTATTTAATGATGCGTCACGGCATAGAGGACTGCTGTTCACAAAACAAGATAAACATTATCCGTAAATTTAAGACAGATGTGGATTACTTTGAAGCCTTAAGCGAGGTTGACGGCTTACTTTGTTTAGGTAAGTTTAGTAAACGAGAAATCCAAGAACTTAAAAATATTACTGATAATATTGTTTTCTTAGATATGCCTGTTGAAGATGCTGATATTACATCTATTACACTTGATTTCAAACAAGCCGTAACTTGTGCATTGGATTATTTAAATAACTTAGGTCACAAAAAAATCGGTTTTCTTGGTGGGATAGAAACTATAGAAGATAATTCTTCTTTGCCTGATGAACGACTTGGCATCTTCAAAGAATACTGCGAAGCTAATAGTATTGAATATAAAGAATATATAGGTATGGCGGAGTTTAATATTTCATCTGCACATAATGCAATGTGTGATATGATTGACAAAGGTAATTTACCTACTGCAATATTCGCCGCAAGTGATCCGATTGCAATTGGTGCTATGCGAGCATTGCAAGATAGGGGATATAGGGTTCCTGAGGACATTTCCATAATAGGCTTTGACAATACCGAAATTTCAAACTATACAAACCCACCGCTTACAACTATGAGTGCCCCTGTTTACGCAATGGGAATGTATGGTGTGTCGATTGTATATAATATGGTTACATCAGGACAAAAATCTATTCCATCTCCTATGCGAATTAAACTCCCTTGTAAAATCGAAATTAGAAACTCTTGTAAAGAAATTTAAAATTACACCTGTATCAAAAGCGTTTTGTTTGATACAGGTGTTTTTATTTTTGTTTCAGTTTAAATGTTGATGCGTCACGACAACCTGTGCAGAACTCCCACACAAAAAGCTGTGTAGCAATCCACTTCTGACCGTCTGTACCGACAAGGCTTGAAGCACTTCCTGACTTTCCGAAAAGAAGTGCAAGATTTACCGCCTTTTTCTGTGCGCTTGAAAGAGCGTTCCAAGCCGCCGAAGCATCGGTTGTCAGCGTGTTGCCTGAATAGAGAGAATGACCGGGTTCAATGCAGTA
>OIEG01000578.1_pt1 | contig 15476 bp, 8 predicted proteins | sample 1581751 | NCBI WGS metagenome assembly OIEG01 (sample SAMN01760950, study PRJEB22395) | human gut metagenome | reverse complement strand
CATACATAGTACCAACCTGAGAACGAAGTCCTTTACCAAGATCTTCAAGACCGGCACCAACTGCAAGTCCACCCTCAGAGAATGCGCTCTGAGTTCTTCCATAAACAATCTGTAAGAATAACTCTCTCATAGCTGTGTTAATTGCATCACAGACAAGGTCAGTGTTAAGAGCTTCCATAACTGTAAGTCCTGGTAAAATCTCTGCTGCCATAGCTGCTGAATGTGTCATACCTGAACATCCGATAGTCTCAACTAAAGCTTCCTGAATGATACCTTCCTTAACATTAAGAGTAAGCTTACATGCACCCTGCTGAGGAGCACACCAGCCTACACCATGTGTAAAACCTGAAATATCTTCAACCTTCTTATTCTGTACCCATTTACCTTCTGTTGGCACTGGAGCTGCTCCATGATGAACGCCCTGTGCTACTGGACACATATTCTCTACTTCCTGTGTGTAAATCATCTTATTACTCCTTTCGTAATTCATAGTGTTTACTATAAATGAAACGACGGCCAGAAGCCGTCGTCCAAGCCTTGACTATTTTCTCACAAACTTTTGCATTAGTCAATGTGAGACACAACATTTTTACATTAATAAAACAAAAATTTCACATAATTATCTCTTAGTTACTACTTCGCCCTGCTTCTTATATATAGAACCTGCCGGAATAAAGCCTCTTACGCTTGAAAGCGGATAAATATTACTCTCTCTTCCAACAATTGTTCCAGGATTAAGTACGCTGCCACAGCCAACCTCAACATTATCTCCAAGAAAAGCACCAATCTTTTTGATACCTGTATCAATATTGCAGTCAGGTCCTTTAATAGTAATAAGCTTCTTGTCAGACTTAACATTAGAAGTTATAGAGCCCGCTCCCATATGAGCCTTGAATCCAAGAATTGAATCTCCAACATAATTATAATGTGGAACCTGTACCTTATTAAAAAGAATTACATTCTTAAGCTCAGTTGAATTACCAACAACAGCGCCTTCACCTACAATAGCTTTTCCACGGATAAATGCACAGTGTCTTACCTCTGCATCTTTACCGATAATTGCAGGTCCTGCAATATAAGCTGATGGAAATACATTTGCAGTTCTGTGAACCCATATATTCTCCCCACGCTTCTCATATTCATCTTCTGGCAGTGAATTGCCAAGTTCTACAATAAAATCACCAATCTTTGCAAGTACTTCCCATGGATATGTACAGTCTTCAAATACCTTTGCTGCAATAGTCTCATTAAGGTCATACAGATTACTTATCTTTAATGCATCATTATTCATATCAAATATCCTCTTTATATCAATTATTCAACAGTAACAGATTTTGCAAGGTTTCTTGGCTTATCTACATCGTTACCCTTAAGAACTGCTGTATAGTAGGCAATAAGCTGTAATGGGACTGCCGCAACCATAGGCATAAGAAGCTGGTCTGCCTGTGGAAGCTTAATAACAATATCTGCCACTCCATCCTCAATATCAAGCTCTGGTTCTGCAATAAGCACTACAAATGCTCCTCTTGACTTAACTTCCTTAATATTACTTATAGTCTTTTCCTCAAGATTCTTCTGTGTTGCTATTGCAATTACAGGCATCTGTTCTGTAATAAGCGAGATAGTTCCATGCTTAAGCTCTCCTGCTGCATATGATTCAGAATGAATATAAGATATCTCCTTTAACTTAAGAGAACCTTCCATACTGAGTGCATAATCAAGACCTCGTCCTATATAAAGAAGACTGTCTGCATTAATAAGCTTGGATGCTGCAAACTGACACTTACTCTCAAGTGCAATGGCTTCTTCAATAACCTCAGGTACTTCTTTCAGCATCTTAGTATATCTGCTGCATTCTGCCTCATCCATCTTACCATTAGCATATGCTAATTCAAATGCAATTAAATACATAATTGATATCTGAACCATATATGCCTTGGTTGAAGCAACTGAAATCTCAGGACCTGCATGTGTATATACAACCATATCTGCTTCTCTTGCAATTGATGAACCCTTGACATTAACAATTGCCATAGTATCAGCACCTGCCTGTTTTGCAAGTTCAAGTGCAGCCTTAGTATCAGCAGTCTCACCTGACTGTGATATAACAATCATAAGGTCATCTTCACTAATAAGAGGATCTCTGTATCTGAATTCTGATGCAATATCAACAGTTACAGATACTCTTGCTATCTTTTCTATTATATATTTACCGACCATTCCGGCATGCATTGCAGTACCACAGGCAACAATATATATATTCTTATAATTCTTTAACTTATCAGGATTGAATCCTTCTGCACTGAAATCAGGCATATCGTCCATGATTCTTGGCATAATTGTTCTCTTTACAGAATCTGGCTGCTCATGAATTTCCTTAAGCATAAAGTGCGCATAACCGCCCTTTTCTGCAGCATCAACATCCCAGTCAGCAGTATTTAATTCCTTATGTATCTCATTACCATGAACATCGTATATCTTAACTGAATCCTTCTTAATAACTGCAATCTCATTCTGGTCAAGAAGGTAATAATCTCTTGTGTAGTGAATAATAGCCGGAACATCAGATGCTATGAAATTCTCATGTTCTCCAACGCCAACAATAAGAGGGCTGTCCTTTCTTACTGCAAATATCTCATCAGGGAAATCCCTGAACATAATTCCAAGTGCGTATGAACCCTTAATCTCTGACAGTACCTTTGCAATAGTCTTCATCGGGTCACCATCATAATAGTAATCAAGCAGCTTTGCAGCAACCTCAGTATCTGTTTCACTTGCAAAGCTATATCCCTCTCCGACAAGAAAATCCTTAAGCTTCTTATAGTTCTCAATTATACCGTTATGTACAATAGTAACTCTCTTATTGCCATGTGGATGTGAATTAATGTCTGATGGTTCTCCATGCGTAGCCCATCTTGTATGACCAATTCCAACATGTCCTTGTGGTTTTCCTTCTTCATCCATCTTCTCAACAAGGTTGGCAAGTCTTCCCTTGCACTTCTTGACCTTTATATTACCATGATCAAATACCGCAATACCTGCTGAATCATATCCTCTGTATTCAAGCTTAGATAATGCATCTACAAGTACATCTGCGCTTTCTCTGTCCCCTACATATCCTGCAATTCCGCACATATATTTAATTCCTTTCACTCATTTACTTATAATTCTTAGCGGTCTCGTTAAAAAGTCCTATAAGCCCCGCCTGATTCCTTAATGCCATAACAGCCCTTGTTCTTCTCGAAACAAAACCATCAAGCTTTTCCATATACTCATCTGCTGTAATATTCCCCTCTGCTACACCTGTAAGTCCTTTTTCCCAGCTTGCCGTAAGCTCCGGATTAAGCAGATGCCTGATAGAATTGTCTACAACATCATATATTATCTCACCTAAAAATGTAGGTGTAATAATCTGTGTCTTAGAATTAATAGAAATATACTTAATAGTATTAAGTTTTTTAAGGATTTCAGCTCTGGTAGCACTTGTTCCTATTCCACTAACCTTAATCTGGGCACGCAGTTCCTCATCTTCAATAAGCTGTCCTGCATTCTCCATTGCAAGAATAATAGAACCTGAATTATATCTCTTAGGAGGTGATGTTTCACCTTCTTTGATATTAAACCCATTAAATGTGATTGTAGAACCTTTTCTGTATTTTTTCAATACCTCAAATAAAGCTGCATCACATTTATTATCATCCTTATTATCGGCGCTATCATCATCCTTTACTTTTGCATCATTTCTCGCCTTTGCAAATGAGTTCTTAGCCACGCTAAGATACCCTTCATCTACAAGCACTTTAAATGAAGCATACAGCTTTTCATTCTTTACATCACTGGTAATACTTACCTTCTGATAAATAGCCGGTGGATAGAATATACTTAAGAATCTTCTTACAATTATCTCATAGGTTCTCGCAGCTGTAACTGACAAGTTCTTTAAATTATTAAACCCCTGTCCTGTCGGAATAATCGCATAATGGTCTGTTATTGCTTTATCATTGCAGTATCTTGTCTTTTCAATTCCCTTCTGCATATTATTCTGTAATATATGCTCTGCTATCTCCTTCACAGGAGGAAAATTCCTAAGTCCGCCTATATTCTTATGTATTTCCTTACTTACCGCTGTTGATAACACTCTCGCATCAGTTCTTGGATAAGTAACCAGTTTCTTTTCATACAGCTCCTGAATAATATTAAGGGTCTCATCAGGGCTTATCTTAAACAGCTTGCTGCATTCGTTCTGAATCTCGGCAAGATTGTACAGAAGCGGTGGATTCTTGGTTTCTTTCTTTCTCTCAATAGAATCAACTACTCCCTGTGCCGGCAGTGGATCAGATAAGAACTTAACCAGTTCCTCAGCCTTTTCCCTGTCCTTAAAACCATTATCCTTATATAAATATGGCGTACCGGCATACATACTTTTATCACTTACGCGCCATTCTGCATCAAATGTTGAATTTTCAGCCTGTGCCTGTCCAATAACTCTGTAGAACGGTGTCTTTACAAAGCTTCTTATCTCCCGTTCTCTTCTTACTACCATTCCAAGAACACATGTCATAACCCTTCCGACAGATACAACTGCCCTGTCAAGGTGCAGGTAATTAGCAATATTGCGTCCATATTTTAATGTAAGAACTCTTGAGAAATTAATTCCCATAAGATAATCTTCCTTCGCACGAAGATACGCTGAATCACTCAGATTATCATATTCAGATATATCTCTGGCTGTATTAATTCCTTTAAGAATCTCTTCCTCGGTCTGCGAATCAATCCACACACGGCGCTCTTTCTTTCCCTTAACGCCTGCCTCCTGCCTCACAAGCCTGTATATATATTCTCCCTCTCGTCCTGAATCGGTACACACATATATATATTCAACATCATCCCTTGTAAGAATGTCTTTAACTATATTAAACTGTTTCGCAACTGCAGGTATAACCTCATACTTAAATTCCTTTGGTATGAATGGCAAGGTGTCAAAGCTCCATCTTTTCAGATTAGGATCATATGCATCCGGGTAGCTCATAGTTACCAGATGTCCTACACACCATGTCACAATATGGTCTCCACCCTCAAGATATCCGTCTTTTCTTGTGAAGTTCACATGCAGTGCCTTGGCAAACTCCTGCGCCACGCTTGGTTTTTCCGCGATATATACGGATTTTCCCATTATATCCCTCATTTCTGTGTCTATTACACAATTATTATTCTCCTGAAGCATCAAGAGTTCCCATATAAGCTGGTATATATTCTTTTATAAAATAATCTGCTTCCGGAATATTCATATCAACAATAGCCTGATATATTGTCTTTTCCGCATCAGCAAAATCCATATTACCAGACTTCTTTTCCTCAAGACATTTGATATAAGCTGACATCTTATCAGCCGCCTTTACATATTTCCAGAGTTCTTCTTCCTCTTCTGTCTCTGATAACACACCCTTATAATGTGCTCTTATATCAGATGACAGACCTGAGAGCATCTGCTCCTCTGCAACATGCTCTACTTCCTTATAAGCATTTCTTATAACCGGATTGTAATACTTTACAGGAGTCGGAAGATCACCCGTAATTATCTCTGTAACATCATGATACATTCCAAGAATTGCAAGCCTTTCAGCATTAATATTCCCACCATATATCTCATTGTTGATAATTCCCAATGCATGTGCTATGAATGCCACTTCAAGACTATGCTCGCACAGATTCTCATGGCGTGTATTCTGCATAAGTCCCCATCTGTTAATATATTTCATTCTCGACAGCATTGCATAAAAATAATTTTCCTTCAATGTAAATGTCCCCTCTTAACTCTTTAAGTCGTTTCATAATTTTATATCATAATAGGTTTTTAAGCAAGTAAAAAGAGATGCCATCTCTGACATCTCTTTTCTGGTATGTGTATTAGAATTTAATTATTCTGCATCCTTAGGAGTGATATAACCCTGTGCCTTAAGAAGCTCTGCAATAAGAACAGCTCCACCTGCTGCACCTCTTAATGTGTTGTGTGAAAGACCAACAAACTTATAATCAAACACACTGTCTTCTCTTAAACGGCCAAGTGAAACACCCATTCCGTTCTCATAATTTACATCAAGCTTAACCTGTGGACGGTCATCTTCTTCAAGATACTGGATGAACTGCTTTGGAGCACTTGGAAGATTAAGTTCCTGTGGAACTCCCTTGAAGCTTCTCCACTTTTCAATAATCTGTTCCTTAGTTGGCTTCTTCTCAAAGTTAACAAATACAGCTGCTGTATGTCCATCAAGAACTGGAACTCTGATACACTGACATGTGATAACCGGATCACTTGCAGGAACAATCTTTCCATCCTCAATCTTACCCCATAATCTTAAAGGCTCTTTCTCAGACTTTTCTTCCTCGCCACCAATATAAGGGATGATATTCTCAACCATCTCTGGCCACTGTTCAAATGTCTTACCAGCACCTGAGATTGCCTGATATGTTGTTGCAACAACAAGCTTTGGTCCGAATTCCTTTAATGCATTAAGAGCAGGTGTGTAGCTCTGGATTGAACAGTTAGGCTTAACACAGATAAATCCTCTCTTAGTACCAAGTCTTTCTCTCTGATATTTAATAACTTCAAGATGCTCTGGGTTGATTTCTGGAACAACCATAGGAACATCTGGTGTCCAACGATTAGCACTGTTATTAGAAACAACTGGAACTTCTGCCTTAGCATATCTTTCCTCTATAGCCTTAATCTGGTCCTTAGGCATATTAACTGCACAGAATACGAAATCTACCTTAGAAACAATTTCATCAAAATCCTTATCCATATCATATACAGTCATCTTCTTAACGAACTCTGGCATTGGTGTCTGCATCTTCCAGCGTCCTTCAACAGCATCTTCATAAAGCTTTCCTGCTGAACGTCCTGAAGCTGCTACTAAAACAACCTCAAACCAAGGATGATTCTCAAGTAATGTTATAAATCTCTGTCCTACCATACCTGTACCGCCAAGGATACCAACTCTTAACTTATCGCTCATTTTTAACTCCTTCAATATGTAAAATCTAAAAGACACTTCCCTCTGTTCTGTCTTTCTGTGACGGACATTTGTTTTTGTGTCTAAGAAAATATATCACAGCCTATAGGATAATGCAAGCCATTTTTAAATATTTTAAGATTTTTCTTAATAAAAATATATTTTTTAATGTAAAAATGAAAAAGCCCCGGCAGTTAACCGGAAGCTTTTTCTGGAAATATTAGGAGAAGTAAATTCTTATAAGCTTATTTATCGAATGTCTTCTTTCTCTTTAATTCAACACATGCAATTCCTGCTGTTAATGTCATTGCAGCAATATACCATACCATATGGTATGAATCACCCGTCTTAACACCATTATTATCTGATACCACTGGCTCTGTAGCTGGCTGCTCTGCCGGTGTCTCTGGTTTAACAGGCTGCTCTGGTGCTGGTTCTGCTGGTGTTGGATTCTCTGGTTCACCCGGTGCTGGATTCTCTGGTTCGCCCGGTGTTGGATTCTCTGGTTCACCTGGTGCTGGATTCTCTGGTTCGCCCGGTGTTGGATTTTCTGGTTCGCCTGCAGATGTAATCTCCTTACCATCAACAACAAGCTTAACATCTGAAAATGTCACATCAGCACTTCTTGCAACATACATTCCAACATATACATATTCTGAATCTACAGAAGTTAATTTAAAATCAAAACCACCTGTAATAGTTTCTTCATTACCAAATGTACATGCATAACCATCTGTATTACTTTCGATTTTAAGGTTATATGTTTCACCAGCCTTAATCTCATTAGTACATGTTCCGCCCTGTGTAAGAGCACCACTCTTTCTTGCAAAGCAGTTCCATACAGAACCTTTCTTAGTAAGCTTAAGTGGACCTGCTGCAACATAATCACCTAAAGTATTATTATTATTCTGATCAATATACATATCATCTCTTGCCATAAGACCAAATGATACCTGATCATTAGATGTAAAACTGTTTACAGTCGCCTTTGCTGTAATTGTAAAATTACTGTTTGCTGGAACTCTGTAATAATACATAGCAATTCCATCAGCTGTACGTGCTATCTTTCCTGCTCCGTTAACAGCAATATTGATATTACCATTATCAAGACTCTCAAGCTTGAATTTAGATGCTATCTTATCATTGCCGCCAACATTTCCAAATACAGTTCCCTTAAAGATTCCTGCATTAGCCCATAATTCACTGTCTTTTAAATCATTTGAATATTCTGACTCTTTATAATCAGGATTAGACTTTAAAACATCACTCTTAGTTGGTGCTTTAGCATCAATAATATGCTCTGCAAGTCCAGCTACATTAAGTTCCTTAATTGTCTTAGTAACAAGATATGCATTATATGTTCCGCCCCAGATATTAGTATGTGTATTGTCTACACTTTCTGGCTTTGATGATGTCCATGCATGTAAATTAACTGTCTCTGATGCTCCTAATGAATCGTATAATTCCTTAGTAAGAGAAGTCATATCAACCACTGGAACATTAAGATCTTTTCCAAGATTAATGATTGCCTGTGGATAACTTCCTCCTTCAAACTCTCCTGAAGCAGCTGTAACATGAAGCTGACTGTCAGACCAGTTGCCATCAGCAGTTCTTCTTACAATCGGTGTACATAAAACAACTGTTGTTCCTGCTGCCTGTGCCGGCTTTATATAATTCTCATATAAAGAATTAGCAAATGAGCCTGCTGTTTTATAATCTCCATTAGGGTTAGTATATCTTCCGCTCTCCGCTTTTTCATCATTGTGGCCGAAACCGACAAGAAGAAAATCTCCCTTTTTCATTCCAGCTATAAGCTCACCATACTCCTTATCTGCTGTATAGCTTGTTGAACTTCTTCCTGATAAAGCAATATTCTTTACCTCAAAAGTTCCATCCAGATACTTATCAATCTGTGTTCCCCATCCATATCTAGGATAATAATAATTGTCTGTGAAAGCACTGACTGTCGAATCTCCCACAATCCAGACAACAGGCTTTGATGAATCTGATTCCTCAGCTCCTGCAAATGTGCCAAATCCAAAACTCATAACAAGCAAAAGAACTGCACTAAGCAGACAACTGATTCGTCTTCTATTTTTGTTTTTCATAACAAAGACCATTCCTTTCTTTCATTTGTTCAAATTGTAAACTATGAACCAGTGTCAAGGTCAAGTCTTTGTGTATATTTTACCATAAAATGTTTTTACAAAAAAATCCCCGCACTATGTGCGGGGAAATTCACAAAATATTAATACGCTATACCATTAGATACTTCTACATAATAAATATTAACTCCACCAGATTCTGATACAATATAATATTCACCTGCCTCATCTAATCTGAATGATACTGACTTAAGTGAAGAACCAGGTATCTTAGCTGTACTTGTTACATCATTACCGTTCTTATCAATAATCTTAATAAGTCTGCTTGTATCTGTATCTGAGCTTGTTGCATATATCTTTACCTTAGATTCACCTGCTGTCTTAAATGCAATTGCTCTTGCAGATTCGCTTCCTGCACCGCTAAGCTTGATTCTCTTTGTAAAGCTGATATTCTTGTAATCCTTATCACTCTTATCAACTGTTACAGTCTTTTTGCTTGTTGCAACAATCTTAAGACCATCAACTACAGTTGAACTCTTAATCTTTCCTGTTGAAACATCATTAGCATTAAGAATTAATTTTTCACCATTTGTTGATACTGAAGATGCTTCTGTTGCCTTTGTTGTTGCCTCTGTCGCCTTAGTTGGAGCCTGCGTCTCCTTTGTTGCTGCCTCTGTCGCCTTAGTTGTTTCCTGAGCCTTTGTTGTCTCTTCTGGCTTAGTTACCTCAGATGATGAATTCTTTGAAGATACACTAATCATCTGATTAGCAACATTGAATCTTGCTCCCATTGAAGCATAGCTTCCTGTTGTCTCATAAAGGCTGTTCATATTAATTGTTCCATCAGCATTTCTAAGCTGTTTATCTATATTTTTGCTCATATCAATTGCATTAACAGTGTTCTTAAACATTCCAGCTGTCTTAGCAGGGTCAGTCACAACAGTTCCCTTCTTATCTCCACTTACTAAAGAAGTAAACAAAGAACCTGAAAGATTATAATACTTACCTGAGTTGTAATATATTGAATCAGCCATTTTACCAGTAAACTTATCTGAATCAATTGCACCTGCTGATACAAGCCCCTTAAATATTGCTGAACTTGATGTTCTGTAACATAAGAAGTTACCCTTCTTAGCATACTTTCCATTGCCCCATGCTGTAACATTTACAATTGTAAGACCTGTTGGGTTATTATTATCTGTAAATCCTGTTGCACCATTGTCAAATGACAGACAATTCATTACATTATGTGGAGTTCCAACACCTGAACCTCCAAGCTTGAATCCATTCATATCTCCGTTAGCATAGTGAACACCATTAGATAATGTTCCATTATTAAATGCAACACAGTTTCTAATTGTAATTACACCGATAGGACCTGTTGCACTCTTTGCAAATAAATCCCATCCATCATCTGAGTTGCTATATGATATACATCCGTCAAACACATTACCTTCACCGCATGTAAGCTTTGCAGCAAATCCATCTGCATTCTCACCTGTACCACCCTGTTCAGGGAAATCACAGTTATCATGTGATGTACAGTTAATAATCAGGTTATTTGATGGCCATAAATCTTTAGTAGCTGCTGTTGTGTCATATCTAGAAATCTGGAGTCCTGAATCCCTGTTTGCTTCAAATACACATTTTTCAAAAATGTTGTTATTACCAGCAAGTAATACTCCGTTATCTCCAGCACCATAGAAATTAATTCCCTGGAAATACCAGTAATCTCCATCTACAACTACACCTCTGTTAGCTCCGTCAAGCTTCTGTGCAGAGAAATCAAACTTAACTTCCTTGCCACTTTCAGCCTTTACAATAATATAAGAGCCTGATTTTCCATTCATGGCATTATTAATTACAATTGTATCTGAGAACTTATATGTTCCCTCTTTTACAATAATTACATCGCCCGCCTTAGCTGAACTGATTGCATTAAGAATCTCATTTGAAGATGATACATATTTTGCATTCTTAAAATCTGAATCCTTCTTCTTACTGATATCTGTATAAGCGCCTGAATAAGAAAGACTTGTCTTATCATATGATGTTGTTGCATCTGAACCCGCTGTTTCCTTTTCAGTTGCCTTTGTTGCGCTTTCTGTTGATTTAGTTGTTGCCTGTGTTGCTTTTGTTGTTGTCTGTGTCTCCTTAGTTGTTGCCTGTGTAGCTTTTGTTGTACTCTCTGTTGCCTTAGTCTCTTCTGTTGTCGGATCTGGTGAAACAATCTTCGCATTAGTACCACCTACAGAAACAAGGTCTGTATTCTTGTAATTAGTAACTGTTGCCTTTAATTCCTTATCTATGGCATATACAGAATCATCTTTATCAGAGAATGTCCATGAAATCACTCCACCGCCAAGGCTTCCTGCTCCCTTTGCAGATGTTACTACTGAAGGTACATCTTCTGCATTATTAAGACTTCCTGATTTAACTCCGAGATCCTTAGTTGTATCAAAGTTATCATAAGATGTTGCACCTGCTACAGTCTTATATGAAGATGGAACTTTCTCATCTGCTGACTTTGCAAGGTATGCATCAAATGATGCCGCATTTGCAGAATCACCTGTTTCTGAAACAGCATTTGCATAGATAATCTTCTGTGCACCTACGATAACATTTCCATATGCTTTAATGATACCACCATTCTCACCTGAGAATGTACCCTCACCAAGTGCATCTGTTCCCTGATTAGATGAAAGCATTGGATTCTTACAGTTCCTAAAATAGTTATTCTGTATGAATAATGAAGAACCCATTGTTGAACCAGCACCATACTTTGCATTGCCATCATAGTAGTTGTTATACATATGCACTGACATTGTTCTTACTCTTGCATGTCTTGAATCAGAATGATCAAACCAGTTATGATGATATGTAATATAGTTAGGACCAGACTCGCTCTTCATTCCACATAACGAGCACTTACCTGAGTCATAAAAATGTACATATGAAACTGTTATATACTGTGAATTACCTTTAATGTCAATTGAACCATCACCCTTTGCCTGGTCAGCATCCCCACCTGCTTTACCATAGTACAGATCAACATTGTGAATCCATACATTGCAGTTTGCTGTATCGAGAGAAATACCATCATCCATGAAATTAATAATTGAGAAATTTCTCATCTCAACATTTCCTGCATTTCTTAAGAGGAAACCGAATCCATTGATTGTTGCATCATCTCCGATACCCTCTATTGTCATATTAAGATTTGAATAAGCACTAGCTCCTTTAATCTGTACTCCCTCAGATGAACTTGAAAACTTATCCATTGCAGTATCTGTAACACATCCGATTACACGAACATCAAGTGCTCTTGTTTCTATCCCCTTGCTAGCACTCTTTGTATATGCATCAATTATTGTCTGAAGACCTGTATATTCCTTCTCTCCCTTTGCCTCTTTTACTGATGCCTTAATTGTCTTTGCATTATCGTTAGTAACATAAAGAACAATTGCATCTTTCTTAAGTGTTCCATTCTCATTGTAAGCACCTGAACCTGTTTTATATTTTGATTCAGATGAAAATGCAAATCCGGATCTGTCATAAGAACTTACATTGAGTGTCTTAGTAACCTGTGCTTTGTCAGTAACTTCCTTTCCGTTCTTTACAGGAACTACCTTAATAACATAGTCACCTGCCGCAAGTCCTACTGCATCAACCCTGTAGTAGTTCTTATACTTTCTGATAAGTTCATTGTCGATTCTTGCATAAGCAGAATCTGCCTGGCTGGCTTTCTTGATATATGCTGTATATCCTTCTGCCTGATTATCAATGGTCCACTGTGCATATGCTGACTCTAACCATCCTGCCGCACCATCAATAAATTTAACCGTTCCAACATCCGCCTTCGCTGTAAGAAGTGATGTAGGAATCACGATACTCACAATCATAACCAATGCAAGTACCCATGCCCATTTTCTACGAGCTGCTTTGCTAATAATAGCTTTCATGTTTTGATTTTCCTCCTCAATACATTTTTTTGTGCATTTTGCTTTAACCAGCAAGGGTTTATGTCGTTATATTAGCAACTTTTACTCAAAAAGTACATGTATGTTAAGTAGGAAATAGGTACCATATTCATAATTTTTATGTATTTCATGTGAAAATATGTCAAAAATATGTAAAACACCGTAGCACATTTGCTATTAAGCTAATATGCCACGGTGTAGATTAAGCATCCGGATATTCCAATATATATCTCTCATAACCATTAATTATCTTAGTATTCTCATTATACTCATATTCCTGCTTAAACTTCATCTGGTAGGTCTTATGGATATGACCATGGATGAAATACTTAGGCTTATATTTTTCCAACAGATAATTAAAGCCCTCAAAACCCTTATGCGGTTCGTCAGGTCCGTCACCTATTCCCGCAGCCGGAGAATGTGTAAGCAGTATATCAAAACCTTTATTTTTCTTTATCGAAAACCACATTTTATTAATCCTGTGGTTCATCTCTTTCTGTGTATACTGGTTCTTTCCCTTCTTATAGCGTATAGAACCACCAAGTCCCATAATACGGACACCTTTATACACATATATCTTATTCTCTATATCAATGCATCCATCCGGTGGCTGTGTATCATAACAGTCATCATGATTGCCATGCACATAAAGAATAGGTACTTTTGAAAATGATGCAAGAAACGACAGATACTGGGGCTTTAAATCCCCTGCTGAAAGTATAAGATCTATACCTTCCAATTTTTCCTTTTCGAAATAATCCCATAAGTACTTTGATTCAACATCCGCTAACACAAGTATTTTCATTAATAATTCCCCAGCCACCACTGCAGGCAGCATGCTTTCTATTCTTCTTCTTTGACAACACCCTGAAGTGCCATTTTTAATTTAGCATTATCTGTAAGTTCATCATACCGAGGCAGTCTGCCAACCACATTATCAAGCAGCCAGTCCATAGTAATTATATGTTCCGGATCAATAAGCTTCCCTTCTTCAACCCTTATATTACCCTGCTGATCTTTTAATTCACCCTCAAACACTCTGAACCTTGCTTCCTTAAGTTCTTTCTCAAAGAGCTTTACAAGTCTCTTAGTTGCTGATGGCAGACTCTCTGAATATATAAGATCAACAACTCCTGCCGACATTCCCCACCAGTAATTAAGTGCTTTTACATTATCGCCGTCCTCATCCTTACTCCATGAACCACTCATAATGCTCTGTATAAGCTTTTCATAAAAAACTCCCCAGTGCCATACAGGCATAGCCAGGTGCTTATCCGAATCACTCGCTTTATACAACCCGAACTTTCTCTTACTCTTGCCCGGAGTAATCATATCCTGATTAGAAATAATGCTTATATTCTTCTTAGCAAGATTTTCCTCTGAATCATTATCCTTAATACTGTTCCATTCAAGGTAAACCTTGGCTCTTGGATTAACAAACTTTACTCCCAATGCAAATGCATTTATATTCGCACATGCCCCATAAACCGGATTATCAGCTATATAACCAACATTATCGTCATCAGCCAGTGAACCTGCAATAATCCCTGTTATAAATTTTGCTTCAAACATTCTTGCATAATATGACCTGATATATTTATGTGAAATGTTAAGAGAACAATCAAGAATCTTTACTGACGGATGTGCTATTGCAGCTTTAAGTCCAGCCATATTCATCGCCGAAGATGTCACGAATATAAGGTCACAGCCTTTCTCTATTAGTCTGTTAATTGCCGCCTCATCATTCTGCTCCGGTATCACATTCTCCTCAACATATGTTTCTATCTGGTCACCAAATGTATCATCAATATACTGTCTTCCAAGCTCATGTGTATAACACCACTCTGAATCCTGCGGTGTTTTTTCATACACAAATCCGACCTTAAGTTTCTTAACTCCTCCACCCATTGGAAGCAGATAGCTTAATATATTCTTCTTAGGTGCTGCTGCCGGTGTCATCTTAAGTTCCACTTCACTGTTATCATCAAGAAGCTCGAATTCAGCCCATGTTTTGGCAACATTCTTTGCCATCTCATACTTAGTCATCTTCTTAACAGCATCATATCCGTGAATATGAATGAAGCGTAAAAATGAATCTCCTGTTGGGAAATCAAACTTATCCCCTCCTCTTGATTCATAAGCAAGCCTGAAATTAAGATAGCACGAAACAAGGTCTTTCTTATCATCCTCATCCATTGGTTCTCCTGGTGTAATTCCAACCAGCTCCATAAGAGTTGTAAAACTGCCCTCTTTACTGAAATATATATCGTTTAACTTGGTAGATTTATAAAAATCCATGAATTCATAATATATCTTAATATCAGGATCATCACTGTATTTAGGTATCTTTCTTATAACCTGTGCACTTACTAGATCGG
>OIEG01000571.1_pt1 | contig 15689 bp, 15 predicted proteins | sample 1581751 | NCBI WGS metagenome assembly OIEG01 (sample SAMN01760950, study PRJEB22395) | human gut metagenome | reverse complement strand
TAATGGAGAAGTATGGAAGTTTGAAGAAAACTTAGCAGAACTAATAGAATTATGCACAAAAGTATTATCGAAAAAACCGCTTTTCTTTTTAATTAATTCCTACACAACAGGAATCTCTAGCACAGTGTTACAAAATTTATTAGAATTATCTGTATCAAAGCAATATCAAGGGAAAGTATCATGTGGAGAAATAGGACTTCCTATGACCAACTCTTCCCTTATTTTGCCATGTGGCATTTTTGCACGTTGGGAAAGCAAATAACGAAAAGGCATAATCCTACTAGAATAGTAAAAAAGTTAAAATGAATTCAAGGAAAGATATAGTAAAATGGAAAAATTGAATGTAATTTATGAGGATAATCATATGATTGTAGTAGAAAAACCGGTAAATATTCCTTCGCAATCAGATAAAACGAGAGATGTAGACTTACTTAGTATAGTAAAACAATATATAAAGCAGAAATATAACAAACCTGGAAATGTTTATATTGGATTAATTCACCGTTTAGATAGGCCAGTAGGTGGCGTTATTGTTTTCGCAAAAACTTCTAAAGCAGCAGCAAGACTTAGCAACCAAGTAAGAGAAAAACAATTCCAAAAAACTTATTTAACAATTGTAAATGGTAAAATGGAAAAAGAAAAAGATATTTTACAAGATTATCTATTCAAAAATGAAAAAAGCAATATGAGTAAAGTTGTAAAAGAAGAAACCAAACATAGTAAATTAGCAATATTAGATTATGAGGTTTTAAAATATGATAAAGAAACGAATTTATCTGTTTTAAAAATACATTTACATACAGGAAGGCATCATCAAATAAGAGTACAATTATCTAGTAGAGACCATAGCATATATGGTGACCAAAAATACAGTGGAAGAGGTCATGGAAAACAAATAACTCTTTGGGCATATAAACTAAAAATTATTCATCCAACTACTAAAGAAGAAATGGAATTTACTTCTGTGCCAGAAAAGATAGGAAGCTGGAAAATATTAGAGGGCTTAGAACTTTAGAATAGCATATTATTTATAAATGTTAGATAAAATACTTAGTATTAGATTATCATAATTTAATACTAAGTGTTTTATTTTTGGATTTAATATATTTTGACAAATGATGCTGTATTTAAATAGAGATAATAGTTAAAGATTAAATACGTAGAGGAATAAAAAACGAACTGGTAAGTTAATAAATTGATAAATTAATAAGTATTATACGAAAATTAAAAAATACTATATGAAAAATAAAAAACTAGATTTTCGTATATTTTTTTATGCTTTTCATATAACTTTCATAAAAAATAAAGTTGAAAGATGTATTATTGTGTCAGAGCAAATGAGGTGAACAAAATGATAGATAAATTTTGTGACTACATAACTAAAAAAATTAAAGAGAAAAATCCAGATATGGATGAAGAAAGAACTTTAGTAGTAGACTTTGGTGTAAAATTAATTTTTGGAGAATTACCTAAAATTTTATTTTTATTTATAATTGGATTTTTACTTGGTATAGGATGGTATACACTACTTGCATTTCTATTATTATGCCCATATAGAAGCTTTACAGGAGGATTTCATTTAAAAACTCATTTGGGATGTATGATATGTACAATAGTATTGTATTGTGGACCTGTAATACTTGCAAAATATATAACAATTGAACCACTATATATAAAATATACAATAACAGCTTTAATTGGAATATTAGCAATAGTATTAATTGCAAAATATGCTCCAGCAGATACGGAATATATACCAATTATTAGCAAAAGCGAAAGAAAGCGTAAAAAAATAAGTGGCTTTATATCATTAGCAATACTAATTACAATAATTATATTTGTACCAGATAAAGTAATATCAAATATGTTACTTTATGGAGTATTTATGCAGACATTAACAATTACAAGAATAGCATATAAAATTACTAATAATAAATATGGACATGAAGAATATGAAAAGGAGCAGCAAATAGCTGCATAAATTTGGTAATAGACATTGCCGGCAATGTTTTATTATATATTTACTTTTAAGGGGGAAAAGAACATGTTAAAAATATTAGCAAAGATAGCTGAAAAATATGCAAAATCTACTAATACAGCATGTTGGCTATTAGGAATATTACATCAACCAAAAATGCCAGCATCTTTAATAAAGAAGGACTAGAAAATTCTTCTATTTCAACATATTAGACAAAAGAAGACTCTTTACAAGGAAAGAGTCTTTAAAATTTTAATAATATATTTCTAGTTGTTGTCTAAAATACTCACTATTTTTAGTAGTAAATAAATTTAAATTATTATTTCTGTTTAATATTTTTCTTACTTCATATAATCCAAGTCCATGACTTTCTTTATCATTTTTAGAAGTATAATTTTTTTCAAAAATTTTATCTATATTAACATCTTTATTTTTATATGTATTTTCTACAATTATTAATAATCTATGCCTATTTAATTCTTTTCTAAAATATACATTTATTTCTTTTTTCTTGCACTCTTTTGCGGCTTCAATTGCATTATCTAATAAAATACCAAACATTCTAACAAATTCATATATTTTCATATTATCTTCTATTTCTTTTAAATTTAAGAAAGATTCAATATTCATAACTATATTATTTTCATTTGCTTTATAATATTTAGAAGAAAGAATATTATAAATTGCAGGACTGTTAATAACATTTGGATCTAATGCTGCTAAATTAACTGTAATTTTACAATCTGCAAGCAAGCCTGAGTAGTATTTTCTTAATCCATCCATATCATCTTTATCTAAATAACCACCAATACTTTGAATAATATTGTTAAAGTCATGTTTAAAAGTTCTTAAATTATCATGCATATCTTGTAATTCTTTATTATGCCAATGCTGTACTTCTAGATCTCTAGTAGTTATTTCTAATTTTGTTACATTTAACATAGAATATAAACTTAAAAATAGATATCCAGCTAGACCTATTATACTTACCAGAGTTATGATAACAGGTAAACTATCACTATAATAACTAATTAAATATAATTGTGTACCAATTACACATAAACCGAGAATAGCATTAATGATATAAAGAATTTTATTCTTTTTACTTAATATATCTAAATTTATATTGAATTTTATATATTTTATCAACTTATAGAATAAATACAATATTAAATATATAGATAATGTTGATATAAATCTATAAAAAGGAATACTCATTAAATTTTCATAATCTAAATTAAAAACTTTTAGGTAAACTTTAAATATAATTAGTTCTAAAGCAGAAATTATAAATATTGGTACGAATATAGAAAATAAACCTTTAATAAAATTAGTTTTAAATATAAACATAATTAATATTAGCATAGAAGTCATATTTACAATAGTTCCAATTGGATTAGGTAGAACTATTCTAGATATGAATCCAACTATTGAAAAGGCTAATACATAAGCAAGTTTACTTTTTCTATTTGTTTTAATATCTAGTAAAGTTGTAAATAAACACATGCTAACATATGCCTCAATAAAACATAAGAAAAATCCACTTATGTTTATTAATGTTTCATTTGGCGTGCTTATTGCGTTCCAGATTATTTGAAAAATATTCATTTTTGAAAACCTCCATAAAATTGTTTTTATATTTTGGACCTATGTAACATTTGGTATCTGGGTTATTATTAAGATAAATAGTATTTGTTTTTGTATCAATATTTGTTATTTTATCTGTGTTGACAATGTAAGACTTATGACAGCGCACAAAATTTTGAGGCAAGTTTGTTGAGACTTTAAGAAATGAACTATAAGAGTTGTAATCTCTAGTGTCGGTATGAAATATAATTTTCATGCCTTCTTTTTTTATATACTGTACAGTGTCTTGTTTTATAATTGTTTTATTATTATCAAGTCTTATATATGTATGGCTGTTACCATGTATGTCTTCTATTAATCTTAAGATAGTATCTTCTAGTCTTTCTTTTGTAATAGGTTTTGGTAAGTAATCAAAAGTTTTATACTTGTAAGCTACTAAGCCATATTCTAAGTGTGCCGTAGAAAATATAAGATAAATACTTTTATCTTTTTTTCTAATTTGTTCTGCAATGTCTAATCCAGAGATATGAGATTTTAAGTCAATATCAAGAATAAGAACATTAGCAGAGTTTTCATCTAGATATTTTATTAATTCTTTAGGATTAGTTGTTTTATATGAAATACAAGCCTCAATATCATGTTTTGCGAAAATAGATTCTAAAATTTTGCTTAATCTATCTATGATAGTAGAATTGTCATCGCATAAAACAAAATTTAACATAAATTTTACCCTCCGTTTAATATAACAAAAAAATATAAAAATAGGCACAAAAAAATATACAAGAAAATACAAGAAAATAATTTCCAATAATATCCAGTAACTATTTAACTATAATCTAAAATTTTAAACTTGTCAAGGAAATTAACGAAATAAATACAAAAAAATGTCGAAACGTGACAAGTACTGAAAAATAAAGAAATATTAATCTCAAAATAATTAAAGAAAGTAAAATATTTATAATTTTTTTTGTAATTTTTTTAATAATTTTTTTATTATTGCACTTTTGAAATGTTTTTTAAGTGCAATAAACTTAAAGGTAAAATTTTACAAAAAATAGCGGTTAAATTTTTCCTATAATGGTTATTTTTCTGTTTTTACTTTCATAAACTTAAACAAAAAGTTAAAAGTAGGAGGTTATAATGAAACAAAAAAATATAAGACTTTTTATAATGTTTGCTACATGTTTTATATTTGTTTTTACTATTGCAGTTGTAAATGAAAATAAAATACAAGTAATAGAAACAAGTTCAGCACTTTCTCTTAGTAATGAAAAAATAGGTTGGGGAATAAAGAGAAACAATAACCACGAACAACCGGATTTAGGAGTAAAAAATAAAACGATAATAGATAAATATAATGGTATAGCTATGGGAAATAAAGAAAAGCCATATGTTTATTTAACATTTGATGGTGGATATGAGGCAGGTTATACTGAAAAAATATTAGAAGTACTAAAACAAAATGATGTAAAAGCTACTTTTTTTATAACAGGTCACTATTTAAATACACAACCAGATTTAGTTAAGAAAATGATAGACGAAGGGCATATTGTGGGAAACCATACTGTAAATCATAAAAGTATGCCAGATATAGATAATGATACAATAAAAAAAGAAGTAATGGATTTACATACAGCAGTATATGAAAAGTTTGGATATGAAATGAAATATGTAAGGCCACCAAAAGGAGAATATAGTGAAAGAACAATAGATTGTACAAATAGTTTAGGATATAAAACAGTAATGTGGTCTTTTGCATATGATGACTGGGACGAAAATAAACAAGGAAAAGAAGAATATGGTAAAAAGAAAATATTAGATAATATACACAATGGAGAAATTATATTATTACATTCAACATCTAAAGATAATAGTAATATTTTAGATTATTGTATAAAAGAAATTAAAAATATGGGGTATGAATTTAAAAGTTTAGACGAATTTGAATAATAGAAGTATACAGGGTTTATAGGCATCCTTTTAAAAACCTAAATATATTAATTTAAGGAGCATTGAGGTATTTAAAATATAAATGCTTCATATAAATTTGTTATATGAAAAGAAATAAGAAAAAAGGCGTAAGTAAATTAGATAGATTATTAGAATTGCCAGATGAATTAATTTCTAATGAGCCTAAAATAACAATAATGGCATTTAACAAGTGCTTAATAGAAAATTATAAATCTATTTTAGAATATCAAGAGTTTTACATTAGACTAAGTACTTATATAGGAATTATAAATATAAATGGTTTTAATATGCAATTAAATGAAATGACAAATGATGATTTATTAATAGAAGGAAAAATTGAGAGTATAGATTTTGAGAGTACAATAGAAAACAAGGAGGAATAACTTTGCGTTTTAAGATATTACTTGCTTATATTTTGGGATATTTAGAGATAAAAGTAGAAGGATATTTTATAGAAAAATTTATAAATAATTGCTTAAAAAGTAATATTTTTTTATGGAATATAAAAAGAAAAAGAACTACTATAATGACATGTAATATAGGAGTAAAAGATTTTAAAAATATAAGAAAAATATTAAAGAAAACAAATTGTAGAATAAAAATAGAAAAGAAAAAAGGTCTACCATTTACATTTAATAAATATAGAAAAAGAAAAATTTTTGCTTTGTTAATATTTATAATTTTAATAATAATTGCAATATTATCAAATTTTGTATGGAATATACAAATAGAAGGAACAGAAAAAATAAGTAAAGATGAATTAATACAAACTTTAAAAGAAGAAGGATTATCTATAGGTAAGTTTAAACCAGGAATAGAAACTAGAGAAATTATAAATAAAGTAAGATTAGATAGAGATGATATAGCGTGGATTGGAATTGAAATTACTGGAACAAATGCAATTGTTAAAGTGGTGGAAGCCGAGGAAAAGCCAGAAATTGTAGATGAAGATGAGTATTGTAATATTGTTGCAACAAAAGATGGAGTTGTAACTAAGATAATGGCGCAAAATGGTACACCCCTAGTAAAAAATGGAGATTTAATAAAAAAAGGTACAGTGCTAATAGGTGGATGGCTTGAGGGAAAATATACAGGAACTCGTTATGTGCATTCAAATGGGCAAGTTGAGGCAAAAGTTTGGTATACACAAAAAGAAAGAGTATATTTAAAAGAGACTAAAAAGGAAGATACAGGAGAGGCTCAAAATAAATATTCCGTAAATATAAATAATTTTATAATAAATTTTAATAAAAGGGTTTCAAAATTCGAAAATTATGATACAATAGAAGAGGCTAAAAAAATAAAGTTATTTTCTAATTTTTACTTACCAATAGAATTAGTAAAAACTACTTATAAAGAGTACAAAGTTGTAGAAATAGCACATACTTTAGAAGAAGCTAAAACAATTGGTATTGAAAGGGCAAAAGATAAATTAAATGCGCAAATAGAAAATACTAACAATATAAGCGATGAACAAGTTAACATAAAAGAAGAAACAAATTTTGTTGATGTAGAAGTTGTTTATGAAGTAAAAGAAAATATAGGGACAAAAGAAAAAATAGTATTTTGAAAGGAAGAGTGCATATGGAAGAAAGAAGTTTAAGAGTATACAATTCAGAGAGAACATTTTTTAATAAAATAGCAAATGGTTTAACAAAAATGTTAATACCAACTAAAATTGGAATTAATGGTTTCTTAATAACTATAAAAAGAACTAATATTTTAAAAGCATACGAAGAAGTAAAGAAAAATGTAGACATAGAAGATGATGAAAAGAAGGAAATGCTAGACAAAAAATATGAAGATATGTATGCTTTATACTTAGAAGCTATAGATAAATACATAATGGATTCAATTTATAAAAAGGTGAAAACAGATACTGCAAGTGATTTTGAAAAAAATGCCTTATCAAATTATTATAATATAATTCAATTAAAAGATAATGATTATACAGAATTTAAGTATAGAAAACAAATATATTTATTAGGATTAGACTACGATAATATAGAGTCACATGGAAAACCTCAAGCAATAGAAAGGTACAGAAATTTCTATGGAAGTGAAATGGAAACTCTATATAAAGGACTTTTAAAACATTACTCTATAAAATTGTCAGACAATTTAACAGCAGGAGATAGAGATACAGTTTATAATAAAATATTTAATACATTAGCAGATTATGTAGAAAATATTTTACCAATAAAAATGCAAGAAGATGGAGAAAAATATAAAGAAGTTGTAGAAGAATATAATAACTTTGACAAATTTACAATAGGAAAACTAGACCAAAATGATGTAATAGAGAAAAATTTAATTTTGATTGGAATTAGTAGAAAATTGTTTACACACAGCCTACCACTAGTTGTAGCAGAAAGTTGTTATATCAAATTACTTAAAGATGCAAGAAATTTAATAGTAGATACAAAAATTTTGAGAAAAAAGGAAAAAGCATATTCTTTATTAATTAATATAATAGAAGAATACAATTTAAGAGTATTACTAACTAAAATTTATTGGGACAAGCCAGATCAAAGAGAGGAATATAAAGAATTTTCTAAAAAATATAGAGAGGTAGAAAAGTTAAGTATTATAAATAAAGAAGAATATTTAAGACAAAAACAAATATTATTCTTAAAAGCAGATTTAAAGAAAGTATACCAAAATGAAAACCGTTATTATAAAATTATAAAGTTTTATAAAGATAAGCTTGTAGAACTAGGTGCAATGAGAAAATTAAAAAATGGTTGTATATCTTATGGTTACTATATAAAAGTTGACAAAAAGTTAAAAAAAGTTGTTAACAAATAGGAGGACTTATGAAAATTACATCAGAAATAACTCTTAAAGGAGTAGATAAAAAAGATAGCCACGAAGACCTAATAGATAGAGTTGTAGAAAAATGTTTTGAAATAGAAAACTTAGATTCAGATAAAGTTTATGTTGCAATTACATTAACAACTCCTGAAAATATAAGAGAAATAAATAAAGAATTTAGGAACATAGATAAGGAAACAGATGTGCTATCTTTTCCTATTTTTGAAAAAAAAGACATAGATATGCTTAGAAAAAATGATGAAGTTGTAGATAAAAATATGCCACAAGATGTTCTAGGAGATATTATAATATCTGTAAAAAAAGTAGAAGAACAAGCAGAAGAATATGGACATAGTATTGAAAGAGAACTTGCATATATGATAGTACATGGTTTTTATCATTTAATGGGATATGACCATATGAATGATGAAGATAAAAAAGCTATGAGAGAGAAAGAGGAAAAAGTTTTAAAAAGTTTAGATATAGTTAGAGAATAAAGGGATGATAAATTGTTATGAAAAAAGACAATAATGGGGAAAAAGAAACTAAAAAAAACTCAAAAGAAACAAAAGTTAACTCAGATAAAAGAATAAAAAACAGTGGATTTATAGATGCTTGGAAAAACGCTATAAACGGTATTATTTATGCAACAACTACACAAAGCAATATTAAAAAACAACTTATTATTGCTGTTGTAGTTGTTGTTATTAGTTTATTTTTTAATTTATCTAAAGCAGAATTTTTATGCTTTTTATTTACAATAATATTAATTTTATTTGCAGAAATGACTAATACAGCAATAGAAACAGTTGTTGACTTATGTACAGAAGTATATCATCCAAAAGCTAAAATTGCTAAAGATGTAGCAGCAGGAGGAGTAGTAGTAACAACTATAAATGCTGTTATTGTAGCTTATTTCTTATTTTTTGATAAGTTAAGCGAAATGGGAATTGCATTTTTACAAAATATAGCTACATCACCACAACATTTGGCTTTTTCTGTAATAATTATAGTAATTATAGCAGCTTTGGCATTAATAGCATTTTCTAAAACAAACAAGCATAAAATATTTAATGATAAATTTATTCCAAGTGGTCATGCAACAATAGCTTTTGCAGCAAACACTATTATATGGATTTCTACCCAAAATCCAGTAATATTAATTTTATCACTTGTAATGGCTATATTAATTGCAGAAAGTAGAATTCAAGCGAAAGAGCATAGGCTTTCTGAGGTGATTTTTAGTGCTTGTTTGGGAACTATTTTAGTACTAGTTTTATATGGAATAGCTAGATTATTTATAGCATAGAAAATGGTTTATAGGTTACCACATAAAACCTAAATATGTTGTACAAGGAGAAGTATAATAATTTTATTATACGGTAAATAAGTATGAAAATTAAAAGTCAAAAAGGTGGAGTAAAAGTTTTAGTAGGAATTTTAATAGTTTTAATACTTGCAGCAGGGGCTCTTTTAGCAGTAAAGTATTTAAAAGGAGATAAAACACAAGTAACTGCTAATGAAAATGTAGATGGAATGGAAGCAAATAAAGTAGAAGAAAAAAAGCCAGTTACTTTTTCTGGTAAAGATAGACCATTTGCAGTAATGATAGACAACCACAAAAGTGCAATGCCACAAGCAAATTTGTCAGAAGCAGAACTAGTTTATGAAATAATAGTAGAATATGGTGAAACTAGATTAATGGCAATATATAAAGGAGACAATTTAGATAAAATAGGTCCAATAAGAAGTGCTAGGCACTATTTTGTAGATTATGCATTAGAAAATGATGCTATTTATGTTCACTTTGGTGAAAGCCCACAGGCAGAAGAGGCAATAGATAAATATTTTGTTCCAGATATAAACGGAATAAATGAAAGTGAGAAATATTTTAGAAGAACAAATAGCAGATATGCTCCACATAATGTTGTAACAGATACAAAAAGTTTGTTAGATATATCTAATAAAAAAGGTTATAGAACAACATCGGATGAAGATAGTGTATTAAATTATGTTTTGGATGAAGTAAATTTAGACAATGGTCAAAGTGCTGTAAATATAACTATTCCATATTCAATTTATAATACAGTAAAATATAAATATGATAGTGAAAACAAAAATTATATTAGATATTCAAGAGACGAAAAACAAGTAGATTGGGATACTAAAGAACCAGTAACTGTAAAAAATATAATAATAGCCAAAGTAAAAAATAAAACTTTAAATGATGGTTCAGAAAAAGATAGACAAACAATAGATAATATAGGTACATTGGAAGGATATTATATTACAAATGGAAAAGCAATTCCTATAACTTGTGAAAAAGAATCTGTTACTTCAAAAACTGTATATAAAGACTTAGAAGGAAATGAAATAAAAGTAAATGATGGAAATACATTTATACAAATGTGCCCAAGTGATGCAAAACTAGCAATAGAGTAGAAATAAATATAAAGTGATATTTGCTGAAAATAATAAACTTTAAGTTTATTATTAGTGATTATAAATTTAGAATAATTATATAAAAGTTTATATGCATAGCATTGTTAAAGTAAATAATATAATGAAAGGAGATATGATGTATTTATTTATTAAAGTAAGTAGATACATCATAAAAAATATATATGAGTTGTGTAGATGAAAAAATAATAGAAGAAACAAATAAAATACTTGAAAAATATAAAAAAGAAAAAGATAATTTAATTCCAATACTAAATGATATACAAGTTAAATTTGGATATATACCAAAAAGGTCTCAAATCGAGATTTCCAAATATTTACAAATTCCGATGGCAGAAATTTTTGGTGTTATAACTTTTTATTCAAGATTTTCTCTTGAACCAAAAGGAAAATATAATATATCTGTATGTTTAGGTACAGCTTGCTTTGTAAAAGGTTCACAGGCAATATTTGATAGGTTAAAAGAAAGACTAAAATTAGAAGATGGCCAAACAAGTGCAGATGGAAAGTTTTCTATAGATACTACTAGATGTGTTGGAGCATGTGGCATAGCACCAGTATTTACTGTAAACAACGAAGTATATGGGCATGCAACAGTAAAGAAATTAGACGAAGTATTAGATAAATTAGAAAAAGAAGGATAGTAAATACATTTTAAAATTATTTTTATATAGAATATTAATTTTAATAAAAAGTAATATAAAAACAGTAGTAATTGTATAATTAAAACGGTTTATCATTGTTATAAGGAGGTTTTAAATGAAGACTATAGAACAGTTAAATAAAATAAGAGTAGAAAAAAGAATAGAATTAGATTTAAGAAAAAATACAAATGCTGACACAAGAGAAAAACACATTTTGGTATGTAATGGTACAGGATGTACTTCTTCAAAATCACCCCAAATATTAGATAATTTCAGAAAAATAATAGAAGAAAAAGGTATAAAGAATGTAAAAGTTATAAAAACAGGCTGTTTTGGATTATGTGCCAAAGGTCCAATTGTTATAATAAGACCAGAAGATACTTTTTATGCAATGGTAAAACCAGAAGATTGTGAAGAAATTATACAGTCACATATAATAGATGGAAAAATTGTAGAAAGATTATTATGCAAAGATGTAGATGGTAAAATAGTAAATAAATTGGATGATCTTACATTTTACAAAAAACAAAAAAGAATAGCTTTAAAAAATTGTGGTGTAATAAATCCAGAAGACATAGATGAATACATAGCTTTTGATGGATATAGAGCATTAGCTAGAGTTTTGGTAGAAATGACACCAGATGAAGTAATACAGACCATAGATAAATCAGGTTTGCGTGGAAGAGGTGGAGCAGGTTTTCCAACAGGAAAAAAGTGGAGAAGCACAAAAGATGCAGTAGGAGAAAAGAAATTTGTTGTATGTAATGCAGATGAAGGGGATCCAGGAGCTTTTATGGATAGGAGTATATTAGAAGGAGACCCTCATGCAGTACTAGAAGCAATGGAGATTGCTGGATACTCAATAGGTGCAGAAAAAGGTTTTATATATGTAAGAGCTGAATATCCAATTGCAGTAAATAGATTACAAATTGCTATAAATCAAGCAAGAGAATATGGTATACTTGGGAAAAATATTTTTGGAACAGGATTTAATTTTGATATAGAAATAAGACTAGGTGCAGGGGCTTTTGTATGTGGAGAAGAAACAGCATTATTAGAGTCAATAGAGGGAAGACGTGGTCAACCAAGAGTAAAACCACCATATCCAGCACAAAGTGGTTTATGGGGATATCCAACATTAATAAATAATGTTGAAACATATGCTAATATAGCACAAATTATATTAAAAGGACCAGAATGGTATTCTTCTATAGGAACACAGAATTCAAAAGGAACAAAAGTATTTGCTTTAGGTGGAAATGTTAATAATGTTGGATTAGTTGAAGTACCAATGGGAACAACTTTAAGAGAAATTGTTTATGATATTGGTGGAGGAATTCCTAATGGAAGAGACTTTAAAGCTGCACAAACAGGGGGACCTTCTGGTGGATGTATTCCAAAAGAACATATAGATACACCCATTGATTATGAAGAATTAGCAGAAATGGGTTCTATTATGGGGTCTGGTGGATTAATTATTATGGATGACACTAAGTGTATGGTAAATTTAGCAAAATTTTATCTAGATTTTACAGTACAAGAATCTTGTGGAAAATGCACACCTTGTAGAATAGGTACCAAAAGAATGTTAGAAATTCTGCAAAAGATAACAGAGGGAAGAGCTGACTTAGAAGACTTAGAAAAACTGGAAGAATTAGCAATTTTAATTCCTAAAACAGCAATTTGCGGTTTAGGAAAAGCAGCACCTAACCCAGTACTTTCAACTTTAAAATTTTTTAGAGAAGAATATTTAGAACATATAAAATACAAAAATTGTAGAACAAAAGAATGTAAAGAATTAGCCATTATTCAAATTCAAGAAGAAAAATGTAAAGGATGTGGACTTTGCAAACGCAACTGTCCAGTAAACGCTATTTCTGGAGAACTAGGAAAGCCACACCACATAGATGAAAATATTTGTATAAAATGTAGAACCTGCATTTCTATGTGCCCATTTCATGCAATTAGCTAACTTAGCAATTAAGTCTGTTCACTTTGACTGAAAAGCAACCAAAATGATAGAACCTATGAATAGAAAAGGAGAGAAAAAATGCCTGAAATACCAATGATACATTTAACAATTGATAATAAAAAAGTAGAAGTACCAAAAGGAACAACAATTTTGCAAGCAGCTAGAAAAGCAAATATAGATATTCCGACACTTTGCTATTTAAAGGAAATTAATGCCATAGGAGATTGCAGAATGTGTATTACCGAAGTAGAAGGAAGAAAAGGTTTTGCTACTTCTTGTATACAAACTGTAGAAGAAGGTATGGTAGTACATACTCATTCTCCTGCTGTAATAGAAGCGAGAAAAATGATTTTAGATTTAATTTTATCGAATCATCATAGGGATTGTTTAACTTGTACTAGAAATGGAAATTGTGAATTACAGTCTTTAGCAATTAAATTTAATGTAACTGGAGTACGTTATGAAGGAGAGAAAAATGAGCATAAAATAGATAATGTATCTCCTAGTATTGTACGTGATTTTAACAAATGTATTTTATGTAGAAGATGTGTTTCTGCTTGCAAAAGAGTGCAACAAATAGGAGCGATTGATGCAATAGGTAGAGGTTTTACATCTTGCATTTCTACGGTGGGAGACCATAGCTTAAATGATGTAAATTGTACTTTTTGTGGTCAGTGTATTGAAGCTTGCCCAACAGGAGCTTTGCAAGAAAAAGATACTACAGATATTGTATGGGAAAAATTAAAAGACCCAGAAACTTATGTAGTAGTACAAACAGCCCCAGCAGTACGTGTGGCGTTAGGAGAAGAATTTGGTATGCCAATTGGAACAAACGTAACAGGTAAAATGATAGCAGCATTAAAACGATTGGGTTTTGATAAAGTGTTTGATACTAATACTGGTGCAGATTTTACCATTATGGAAGAAGCAACAGAATTTATACAAAGATTTCAAAAAAATGACCATTTACCAATGCTTACTTCCTGTAGCCCAGGATGGGTAAGATATATAGAAATGAATTACCCAGAAAGCTTACCTCATTTATCTAGTTGTAAATCTCCACACGAAATGTTTGGAGCAATAATTAAAACATATTATGCGGCAAAACAAAAAATTAATCCAGAAAAATTATTTGTAGTTTCTGTAATGCCATGTATTGCTAAAAAGTTCGAACGTCAAAGAGAAGAAATGAAAGATAATGGACTTTATGATGTAGATTGTGTAATTACAACAAGAGAGCTTGCTAGAATGATAAAACAAGCTAATATTGAATTTGTAGAATTAGAAGAGGAAAAATTTGACAATCCAATGGGAGAAGCAACAGGTGCAGGTGCTATATTTGGCGTTACAGGTGGCGTAATGGAAGCGGCATTAAGAACTGTTTCTGAAATCTTAACAGGAAAAACTTTAGAAAAAATAGAGTTTGAAGAGATAAGAGGAAAAAAAGGAATAAAAAGAGCTACCATACCAATAGGAGAAGAACAAGTTAAAGTAGTTGTTGCACATGGACTTGGAAATGCTAAAACAATTATGGAAGAAATAAAATCTGGAAAAGCAGATTACCAATTTGTAGAAATAATGGCATGCCCAGGTGGATGCATTATGGGTGGAGGACAACCAATAAAAAGTGCAAAAATACGAGAAACAGTAGATGTTAGAGCAAAACGTGCAGCAGCAATGTATACCATAGACGAAAAAAGCAAAATTAGAGAATCACATAAAAATCCAGTGTTACAAAAAATATATAGAGAATTTTTAGGGGAACCTGGTGGACACTTAGCACACGAATTGTTACATACCACTTACCAAAAAAGAGAAAAATATAGATTTTAGAACAAATAAGCAAATTGTCAAGAACAAATGAAGAACAGCATAAGATAAAATGAAAAATCAAGTGAATTTAGTAGAAAAAAACTAAAAAATGATTGACAAAATTCTACAAAAGGTAAAAAATAATAGTAGTATAATAAAAATAGAAAGGAAAGAGCTATTTGTTTTTAAAAGATTGTTTTTATGATATCAATCTGTGTTAGAAAAAAATAGCATAAAGAAAAATATGGAAGAATTTAAATCAGGTTTTGTGGCAATAGTAGGCAGAACCAATGTAGGAAAATCTAGTATTTTAAACGACTTAGTAGGTCAAAAAGTTGCAGTTGTGGTAAATAAACCACAAACTACACGTACTGCTATTAAAGCCATTGTAAATAGAGAACATTCACAAATTATTTTTACAGATACACCAGATCGGAAGAGCACACGTCTG
>OIEG01000570.1_pt1 | contig 15695 bp, 20 predicted proteins | sample 1581751 | NCBI WGS metagenome assembly OIEG01 (sample SAMN01760950, study PRJEB22395) | human gut metagenome | reverse complement strand
AGTACTGACCCCTCTGGGGTCTGAGCAAACCACTAGTTTACTAGTGGTTTTGATTGTAGCATACAGGCTCCAGAGAAATGGCGAACCCGTGGTGCGCTTTAGTGGACATAACAAAAAGCAACAGTGCTATCTTGCACTGCTGCTTTGGTGGACACGAACGGACTCGAACCGTTGACCTCTCGCGTGTGAGGCGATTTTATAACACGTGTTTACAATGCCCAAATACGATTTACGACAAATTTACGACAATATAGCTAATTGTGATCCTAATTGTTTGTGCAACTTTTTTCTCGATTCGCTTGAAATACACGCGCATGCGTGCTATAATATAATCAATGAAAGGAGGTGAACAAGTGGATACCAAATGGTGGATTGGGGTTGCACTTACGGTGTGGAGCAATATCATAGCAACAATTGCCTTGATATTAAGCATCAAGAAAGACCCCAAAAAGAAAACCGCTTCCCATAGGCCCCGAAAGCATAAGGGAAAGCGGTAAGGCAAGGGGAAAGGGCTGGATTTCCAGCCTGAGTACCCTCTCCACCTATAATACCACAACGACATGAAAAAAACAACGATCATTTTAATCGCAGTAACGGCGGCTTTTGTATCCGTTGGATGGCTGGCGCTCGATAGCTTCGGGGTGTTGTTTTTGGTTGCAGCAGCCATTACGGCGACAGCTTCTGTTGTCATCGCCATAAAATCGAGGAAATAAAAATGAAAAACACAATTAAAGATCTCCGGGAAGAAATGGGAATCAGCCGTGCAGAGCTATCTAGATTGTCCGGTGTCCCTGCTCGCACAATACAGGATTGGGAGCTGGGTGTGAGAACCCCTAGAGACGTATACCAGCTTTTGAGGATTGCAAAAGCGTTGAAGTGCACGGTGGAGGATATTGTAGCTTTGGACGAAAATTAAGACCAATCTAAACTAAACATCAAGGCCGGGTATCTATCTGATGCCCGGCATTCTTTTTCATAAGATGTTGCACCTTATATATAACAATTTTTTTACTTTTCAACTGTTCCTGGTAACTAAATTTGTAAAATATCTTGATTTTTATCTCAGAAAAAGTATAATCATATACAAATACAGGTAAATGAGGGAATTAAATGAGTGATTCAATTCAACTAATTTTGTCTTTTGTAGGAATAGTTTTAACTGTGGCTACAATTTTAATCCCAATCTGGCATAATATTAAAAATAAAAACCTTTCTGATGAGGAAGAGAAAAATCTATTTCAAAAGGTCATTATTATTACCGTTGGAATAACTATTGGAGCTTGTGTAATTGCATCGCTAGTCATTTTCTGGCCTTCTAACGATACAGAGGATCTGCCCGGAGGATCAGAAAAGGATGCTATACATAGTTTAGAAAACTCTGAAACCGTAAAAACTATCATTGGTGAAACCGAAAAGGAAATCGAGCCAAACGACAGCGCACTTCAAGCGAATTTGATTTCGGTAAACAAGGAGATAAAAGGTCGGTTGCAGACAGAGGAAGATGTGGATTATTATAAAATATCACTTCAGAAGAAAGGGTCAATAAGCATTTCGTTTATACATCAGAAAATTGATTCGAATGATACATTTTGGAAAGTATCGCTACTGGATATTTCAGAGGAGATGGCTTTAGAAAAAAATATAGTCGGTGGCGTTGTGCAGTGCGAATCAAACAAAGCCCGTATTTCAAGTGGTGAGTATTACTTAAAGGTGGAAAAATATTATTACTCAGATCTGGAATACACCATAAAGGTTAACTTTACCGAGGAAGATGAAAGCTTTGAGAATGAGCCCAATAATGAAATAGCTTCTGCTAATCCAATAGAATTAAATTCAAAAATGACAGGTAATATCCAGCATGAGGAAGATACAGATTATTATAAATTTACTTTGACCGAATTAGGGTCAGTTCATATTTCTTTTGAACACGCAAAAATAGATTCTAATGATAGTTTTTGGAAGATTTCGTTATTGAGTGAAATAAGCGCTGATCCAATTATAGAGTCATCTGTAAGAGGTAGCGAATCTATTTCTCACCTCAGCAAAGCTCGTTTGCCAATAGGCACTTATTATATAAAGGTAAACAAATATCAGTTTTCCAATATCGATTACCACATAAAACTTAATTATCAAAAAGAAGGAAATTCTTATGAGGTTGAGCCTAACAACGATATTTCGAATGCCAATAAAATAGAAGTGAATAAAAAAATAATCGGTAATATTCAGCGAGAAGATGATGTGGATTATTTTACCTTTACGGCAAATCGAAACGGTGCCTTGTCCATCGAGTTTAATCATCCAAAAATCGATTCAGACGATACCCACTGGATGATATATTTGCTAGATGACACAGATACGGCGAAAATAGAACAGGCTATTACAGGAAGCATGGTTAAAACAACAAGTGATCGGATCAGGGTTTCTGCGGGAACTTATTATATTAAAATCGAAAAGCGATATTACTATTCAAACTTGGACTATAATTTCACAATAAAGTTTGAGTGAGCACGCATGTGCCCCCCTCTCCCCTGATATGTAGGTTCGGGGAGAAAGGGCTTGTCTATAAAGGATTGATAAGAGAGCGTAATCGGCATCGTTTTGCGAAAATAGCAGTAGCCCCACCAAGGATTTCTCCCTGGTGGATCCGAACGTCTACAAACAAATCTTCCATACGGACCTTTAAAATCTTTGCAATCAGAAACAACTCCATATCCCGTACATACCGGTGTCCATGCTCAAGCAGTTGAATTGCGTTTTTATCAACGTCAAGGCCGCATTTTTGAAGTTGAATCGCAAGATCGTTCTGTGACATGCCGCGTTCCTGGCGCAGCTCGGCAATCCGCTTTCCTACCCAATTCTTGTTGCCATCCGGCTTGCTGCATTTTCTCATTGCTATTCTCCTATTTTAAATCATAGATACTACAAGTATATGTTCAATTTAGGAGATTTTTGGCACAAGACGTATGGTATGAATCCGTAAATGGAATTATTTTTGATATTTTTATCGCTTTTTATCAAAACAGGGATGGAATTAATGCTCCCCGGAACCCATAACGGATTCCGGGAATCATTCTTGTCTATTTTGCTTTATCCGCCTTCGGCGCATCGTAGCTCATGGCCAGCTTGCTATCCATCGTCCCCCTAGTTGTGGGATCCGTAATGCACGCCCAGACAGACCCAATAACCGACACCACGATCACGGGATTGCCTACTGCATTGCGCAAGGCATCCCACAGCGCCGCCCAGGTCGTCATATCCTGCCACTGTGCGCCCAGGCCCACCAGGATCGGGCTGATGATGGCAACAACGATCTGCGCCCAGAAAGTGGGGTTCTTGATTCTGACTTTCCAGTTGATATTTTTCAGCATAATGTAATTCCTCCAATACTTTTATTCTGCCGGCTCATACGTCCGGGCAAAGATATCGGGTTTGCAGGGATACAGTTCCCCTGCTACGCCCTGGATGATATAATCGCCGGGCAAGGCAAAGTGATCGCCCTCCAAGGTGTGGATTAACAAGTAAGCTTCGTCATCGTCGAAAACAACTTCGACTTTTTTATCTCCCAATGCAGCTTTTAGCCAATCGGGATACATCCCAACAGAAGCCACCGGGTTCCAAGGCCAAGCGTTAATCACGACGGGCTTTTTACGGTATTTCATAATCGACCTCCAATTTTAATTTGCCCTCCGCCACTCGACGGAGGGCTTTATAATTAGACCCACAGCCCCGGTATGTACGTTGACAATGCCAACAATCCCAGGGCGATTGCATTGACAAGCGCCGCAACGCTTACCCATATACGCATCGTTTTCACCTCACAATCACGGATGCGATCAGACTGATTAACGCCGCCACACCTGCGGAGATCCCTGCCGACAGCAGCTTATCCCACCACATGGACGGGCGGTGCTCCAATGCACAGAGGCGGCTGTCATGATCCTCCACCGCCTTTTGATTGGCCTCCACCAGCTCACCCATTTTGATCGTCAGCTCTTCAATCTTTTGCAGGCGGATTTTGCAGTCGTCAATATCGCGCAGGTCGCGGGCAAACCTCTCATCCATCACCTTGCACTTTGCCTCGCAAACTGCCTTATCTACCGGCTCCATTGCTCCACCATCCTTACACGCGCGTCAGGGAGGATACCGCCACCCAGGAGGTAATCTCCTTGAGCAGCGCCTCCTGGACGTCTTTATTAACTTGGATTTTGCTGACCGTATGTTTTTTGGGGGCCAACTGAGCGGCAGGCACCTTATTGCCCCGCGCGGAGGTCAAGCCGCCGTATACCGCTCCCTTGTTGATCGTGACTGTGCAGCCAACCTCCACGGGCTTGGCCGCTGTGGGTGCACCAACTGCCGCCGCATCGACCCAGCCATACACGCCCTTGCCGTCCTCGCTGATACAGTGGAAGGGATGCTTTGCGCCCGGTGCGGTTGCCGTTACTTTGCATTTGCTTGCGCCGCGCGTACTGGCCGCTGTTGCCGCAGTGGACGATGCGTAGACTTTCCCTCCTGTAAACTGGACGATATCCCCCACGCCGATGGCTTCGGGCTTGGTAGAGGGTGCATCACCCGCCGTGCTCCTTTTTCGCAGTCCAAGATAGCTGACCGCCGCCTTCGCATACGCCTCACCGACTGCCCTGAGCTTCGCATCTGAGTTGATCTTCGCCTGATCCTTTGCGTTGTCTACAAACGCATATTCGCCGAGGATGGAGGGGATACCCGTTGTGGCCGCCTGGCGGCACATGCCGAAGTTGTAGCTTGTGCCCGCCTTGCTCTCCTTGATCCCCCGGCTCTTTTGGCCGAGCTTCACCATTTCAGCAAGCACTTTTTGCGCTAGTGACTTCGAGGGCGCGTGCGTGTGCCAGTAGTAGACCTCGCAGCCCTCCCCTCCGCCGGCGTTATAGTGGATTTCGAGCACGAGGGAGGGCCGTTTCTTCTCGACTTCCTCCATTTTGTAAGCAACTGTGCAGCTTTTGTCCGTTGTGCGGGCCATGACGGTCTCGCATTCGTAATTTCTCAGGTAATTCTGGCAAGCCAGCGCGGTTTTGAGGGTCAGCGCTTTTTCGATGTATTTACCGCTTACCGCGCCCGGATCGTTCCCGCCATGCCCGGCGGCGATGTAGATTGTGGGTTTCGACATGTTGATCGCTCCTTAAATTTAAGATAATAGATAAGGCCACGCCGAAGATCGACGTGACCAATATCGCTAATATGATTGCAACCCCGATGTAGATATGGGCCGCTGCTGCTTGGCTGTAGATCATGTAACCGCCTCCCAATAGCGCGGGGCTGTGCCCGGGATCATCATACTGCTGGATGCAGATTGCAGGCATCGATAGATGTGCCCGTTGTAGCTGTAATACAGCCCCTCCGTAACCGACATTAGGTGACGGTATGGGATCGGGTTATTGCTGTGCCCCTCTGCCCATTCGAGTGCGGCAATCGCGTCGAAGATCGCCATTGCGGCGGCGTCAACTTCCTCCTGCCGGTCAACTGTGGGCTTCGCATTGAGCAGCGCTTGTGCCGCGGCAACAGCAGTCTCGACATCGGAGAAGTCCTTGTAATCAGATGGTGTATATTGCGCCACCATGCCGATGGCCATCTCCAGCATCTCGGTATCCGCATAGGAAACATCCGCATTATCTCGTGCTCTTACGCGCAGCAGATAATTACCACCTACGGGCACCCGCTTAGGGGTTAATTGCACATCCTCAATGACAATCACACACGATCACCCCCGCAGTTGTCTTGTAAATCTCCGGCCCGATCGAGCAGGTTAGCAGCAGGTGGTGCCGTCCCGGATTGTCTACGGTCAGCATAAACGTAAGTAAATTACCCTCTGACACCACGCAAGACCCCTGCCCGACAACCTCTCCATAAAAATCATGCAGCTCCCAGGTCGCCGACTGTACCATTACCTTTGCGCCCGGATCGCACCCATAGATGCGCACGCGCTGCTGCCTGCGCTCGCCCGGCATCAGCCGGATTGTTGGCCCATCCATCTAACATCCCTCCCAATCTGCACAATATCCCGCGTCCCACGCCGCGTTGTATCCCGGCATCCAGTCCAGCAGATAATCCCCATCCTGCCACGCAAACCGGATACCGGTTATATCCACCGTCATTAATACAGTGGCGTAATAGGTGCTGTTGCCTGCTGCGTCCCAGGCCCGCAGGGTGACGTAGTACGTGCCATCCTCCAAGTCAGGAGGCACTTGCGCCGCCCAGTAGCCATCCTCACTACGGGCAAACACAAGGGCATGGTTATCAGCCATGCCCTCAATGCGCGTAATCATATCAATCCTCCACCTTGACGCGGATCTCAAACGGTGCTCCAACGTGCACACGGTCGGTCACGCCGATGACCTCAACAATGCGCGGCGGGGTGGTGTCCAACACAACATTGCGGGTAATCTCGGCCTCAAGGCCGGTCGCGTCGACCACCTTGACCTTGATGACGTTGGCCCCCTCCTGCATGTGGGAGGGATTGGCGCTGACCGCAAACGCACCCGTCTGGCCGTCCACTGTAACTGGCCCCTGGTCGTGCCCATTGACGGTGACAGTCAGGGTGACGGATGTCAGCTGATCATCCGACGTGATGCCCGTAATCTGCACCGCCGCCTGGTTGGTTACAAGGCCCTCCGCAGGTGAGGACAGGCTAATGGTCGGCGCGGTGACTGCGATGGTGCAGGTGATTGACGCGGGGTCGGCGGCGTTGCCATCCATGTCGGATACGCCAACAGAGATTGTCGTCTGGCCCTCATCTAGGGCCGTTGGCACAGCGTAGGAGAGATCATATCCGCCCTCTACTGGTGTCAGAGTAAGCCCCGGCGCGCCCTGTGTGATCTTGCTGCCGCCGTTAATACGCAGGTCAAGAGTGGCGGGATCAACGCCGCTATCGTTGTCCCGCAGCTGGGCGGTAATGGTCGGGGTGCAGGTATTGATCCGGCTGTCGTTAGAGGGATAGGTGATGGTGACGGTGGGCTTAACGCTCTCGTAGGATTGCAGGCGGAGTTGTGCGCCCCACGTACTATCATCCTGATTGACAGTGGTCTCATTGCCTGCGTCGTCAGTGGCGATAATCTGTACGCCATAGCAGCCGCCCGGCAAATTGGCGGAGGATAGGGCGGGCGCGGTGCCGGAGAGGGTGTAATACCCGTCATCCGATAGGGTCAGGGTGTAGGTTTGGCCGCCGATTGCGGCCTTGATGGTTGCGATTGACATTGGTTAGTCCTCCTTATGACACGCCGATAGCGATATATGATAAGGTAACGCTTGATACTATCGTTGATGCTGTCGAGGTAAGCGTGATACTCTGTGGGTGGGTAGTCGTTGGCCCGTTGCTGTCTACCGTCACCCAATATGGGCCATTGCTGCCGACCGATAGTGATATGATACATTTTGGGGCATAAGAAAACGCCTTTGGAAAATCGCTAAAATACAGTCTGCTACTGGTATAGCACCCCGCATTTGGAGCGTTTGTAATTGCAACATTTGACCACGTCTTGGAGGCCGCGCAAATGTGCATACCGCCACCAAACGTAATATAGATATTACCGTCGGATGGATCGCTGCAAGCCGCAGGTGATTGCCAATTGCTCCAATATCCATTTTGAGGGGTGTGTATACAGGTATAGGTGATACCGCTGATTTGCGACGTATAGCGCTGCATAATGGCCAGCGTTTGCCCCGTTTTGGCGCTATGATTGTACTCGATTACCTCTAGCATCCCAGGGGACATCTCCGGGCAATTATCTACGCTCATAGCGGTGGTTATGGTAGCAATATGGACGCGCTGCCCCGGCGTGATGTAGTTACGCAGGTTGTCGTAGTGTGGTACTGGCTCCTCCTGATCAACATAGATGATATCCGTAAGCATTGACGGCACCGCCCCCACATCCGCCGCCGTGGGCATCTGTGCGAGCTTGCCGCTGGCGTTTAGGGTGGCGATGCCGTTGGGTTGGGCCACACTGTCGTCGATTTCCTTCAACTTTGTATCTATAAGATCAGCGTTTCCGTTAAAATCATCGACGTTATAATAATCACCTTGTCCGGGTTTTTTTAGGTGCAAGTGTTCTGTTTCCGTCATTTGTAACCGCCTCGTTTCTAATCTGTTCATGAGTTTTTTCCGTAAGCTGATGGTGTGTAAATTGGATTAACTCCTCGTGCAGGACAAATAAAATGAGATAAGAATATTCCAAATGCGCAGGCTTTGTTTCTTCGATTGCCTGTGTTACATCGGATAAATTAGGCGGAACACCGATGGTGCTCAAAAATTTCACTTCAAACCGGTGTTCTGCTGGATATTCAAGGATATCTACTTCTCCGTTGTAAAAGCTTTCAATTGTGTTTTTTAGCATTGCCTTTGTGACCGTGCCTCCGCTGCGCAATTTGCTCAAGATTCGTGTTCTTCTATAGGAAATATCTTTTTCTTTTTCTGACTCAATCCCGACGCTTTCTTCCCACAGAGGAAGAGCCCAAGTCGCTGTGTCCACAAAGCATTGTTCTAGTAATTCTTCCAGATCACTCAGGGCGTGATCCACCGCTTGCCCAAAGGCTTTCTCAATAGCGCAAACTTCCTCGCTTTGATGATAATAATTAGGCATCTTTTCAACCAGATTCATGTGAGATTCACCGTCCCCAAAACCGGCACTTGCTTTTTCTCAATTATAAGATTAGTAATCTCCCCGTTTATTTTTAGGGTATTGTAATCCAGCACGCCTTCTATTCCGATGAGGATTGCGCCTACTGCGTTGATCGGTACTTCATAAACTTTTAACTCTGGATCTTCAAAATAAATCTTTGTCAGATTGCTAAGAAAAGGCTGCATTTTTTGAATCAAAATTTCTTTAACTGTAGATAATTCTACAAGTCCATTTAGCTTGACAGATGCACTAATATTCACAGCAATCGGTTGGGCGCTTTCTACGGTGACCAGCGCGCCAATTGGACGCTCCTGTTCAATATGTGCCAGCGTGCTTTCTACAATTTCGCTACTAACCGGCTCTTTATCCGGCCCAGCAATCAATATGCCAACTGTTCCTGGTCCATTTTCCAATGGCGTTACCTTTGCGCCACCGACGCCGTCTACTTCAAGCGCCCACATGATGTAGTGATATGCGTTCCCCGATGTAGCTGGGCGCCTTCTTAATAGATTTAACCTCTCCATTAGCGCTTCATCCGTTTCCTGATCAATCCCGCCTGTCGCCGCTTCATTTGTAACGCTTGTTAGACCCTCAATTACCTGATACTGCTCCGTAATACTTCCGTCCTCCACGTTTATATTGAGCACCGGGTTCAGCAGCCTCCGACGACGCCTGCGCTGTTCCATCCGCAATCCTTGCATCTTCCAGCGTTACAAATTCCAATCCTGTATTGGTAGTAAAGACGCTGCCGGTCGGCACGGAGGTTCCATCCTCGCCGGTAAATTGCAAAATTGCCCGCGCCTTAACACCTTCTTTTCGGACAATTCCATATTCTCCTGCCCGTCTATCGATGTATTCTCCGCTTGTCGCATCCACAAACGCAATTGGAATGAGGGCATTCATCGCCATGTAGAGGTTATAGATTGCGTTGGCAACCGGGGCTGTCAAATCGCTCACAAAGCTACCTTCCCTCGTATCAAGATTCGGTATCTTCGTAAGGATTTCTTCTCGGATATCATCCGGCGTCAAATCTTCATACATTGGTACTCACCTCACCATTCCCATAAATCGTTGAGATCCCGCATGAGAGCTCCATTCTGCCATCCTCGAACGATGCCGCGACATCCGCCACTCCCGTAATATACGGATTACAAAGCAGGCATTCTTCAAGATACCGTGCCGCCTCTGCCTCTTTCAGTTCTTTGGTATAAGGCTGGCCGATTAGTATTTCGATTTCGCAGCCGTATTCCTCTGAGTAGATTTCATATCGGTCCCTCTCCGTGCAGAGTGCACGCAGTACCCAACCGAGAACTGCCTCCTGGCCCTCTACGATAACAGGCGCGCCGTTTTTAAAGATCGGTTTATTTTCGCGCAAATCCCATTTGACATCCCGATATAGCGGGTATTCTGGATCTGTCTCTGCTTCCTCCGTATTCGGCTGCACCATTGGAAATATATCCATTACACGCTCACCACCTTACAAATCACGACAAAGCGTTGATCTCCGTCGAGGCAGGCAAGGAGGACACGTTCGCCTACTGAAAAGGCATTAATACTCTCGTTTTTTTCTATTGAATCTCGATCCTGTGGCGTACCCATCACATTGATTTTTAATGGTGAAGCGCTGATAACTTCGCCGAGGCGAAAGGCTGGTGTGTTTTGCTCCTGTACAGTGTTCCTTATGAGTTCAAGCATGGATGCAAACGGGTTATCCTGCATAAACGCTTCCTCCTTTTATGTAGGCTTATTGACATAGCTCCATGAGCTTCCACTGCCTTCTGATTTTTTGTTGCTCGAACTTCCTGCCTTGCTTTTACTGGCCTTTTCAATGGCACCCGCATCTTTTTCATCCATGAGATTTTTGAAATTCAGAACAAGTTTGATATAATATTGTCCGTTTTTCCAAGTGTGCGTGTCAGAATCGATGTAAAACAGGCCATAGATCCCGGTATATGGTTCTTGAACGACAACCGCATTTCCTGTGGTGCAACGAGTGTCCCCGATTCCGTTAACCGTTATCTTCTGTTCTAACGTCCCAGCATTCAATATCTCCTTGGCGCGGGCCTGTCCGTTGTCATCCTCTGATTGCTTAACGTATTCCTGCATCAATCCGTAAAGCTTCATAGCCTGTGCATTGTCCACATTGCGGACAAATTTATCATCCTTACTGTAGATTTTTACGCGCGTTACAACATTTTCCGCAGATTCCGAAATTGCGGAATCCATAAGATTTACGCCGCCTTCGATGATAATCGTGCTACTGTTAACGCCTTTTTCTTGTACCGAAAGTTTTCCGCCTTCAAATCGGATCTGATATTTTTGCCCGGTTGATTTGCTGGCAAGCGTATAGGCACTTTGGATAATATCGTATAAATTTTTCCCCAAGAAGTTGCGCGATAAAGTAAATCCCGTTCGTGCGATACTACCAACCTGAATCCCATAGTCTGCGCAGACGCGGCGCGTGATCGTCTCAGGCGTTGTTCGCGTAAATTTATACGACGCGGTAATCTTTCTAAGATAGAAGCCCTTATCAAAACAAGTGATGGTGATTTCGCTTTCATTCGTGCTTTTCTCTCTCCGAAAGATATAGCCATCAAAAATCCTTCCATTATGGTCAAACGCGACGGCATCCATCAGATCGCAGCGCACCTTTTCAATTGTGCGATCCGTGGGGGAGGAGAGGATTCCGAAACTTAGTGTTCGGGCACACGATTGATAGTCTCCGCTCCAGGTCACCGTAGTGACATATTGCGTGACATCTGTCGCCTTCCCGCCACCCGTAATTGTGATCTTCATAGTTTTGATGCCTCCGGGATCTTGATGACCTGTCCAGCGTAGATGAGGTTTGCGTTTTTAATGCCGTTATATTTTGCGAGTTTATAGCAAAGAGTTGGTTTCTTGTAAAATCGATTGCAGATCCCCCACAAGGTATCACCGCGCACCACCTTATAGCTACGTACCGTCGATTTTTTAACGGGCGCCGCTCTAGGTTTATTCTTTTTAACGGTTGTCGTGCGTAGCTTTTTAAGTTCCTTGCGCTCGCGTAAAGTCAGGGTTACTTTGATATCGTTCGTGCCGTCATCTTCTCTGTATTCCAGATTTTCTAAATAGACAGGGAGGTTCGACTTTGTTCCTGAGATGATGTAACGTAGCTTGTGGCGGTTTGTTGTGCATTCCCAAAATTTATCAATATAATACTGCGGATTCGCGCGTGCTCCTGGCACCATTTCCGGGCGTTTTCGGCTCGGGAGAACAGCCTCGACTGTGATAGATGCAAGGGTGGTATAGCCCGCAAGGCTGACATCGCCCAAGGCGTGGATATTTACTGTCTCAATTTTCATTCCGCGCTGCATCTGGTAAGATTCCGGTGTGATCGGTAAAGTAATCTCTTCAGTTTTTGTCTCATTTTTAAAAATAACCTTGCGCTCCACTTTATCACCCCGCCTGGATCTCCGCCTGTTGGCGGATCGCTCCTACTATCTGCTGCGTTAGCCTGTAAAAGTCCTGTTCCTCCCGTACCACAGGATTATTGATATTGATGATATACCCCTGACTATCATCTCCTGCGCGGGAGGCGCTCGCAGTACGCACCTCTTCTCCCTCGTGCAGGAGGGCTGGGTACCCATCATATGGGACACGCAGCATTCCAATTGCCTTGGAATTAAAAGGCTTTTGGAAAGGGTTTCGGAGGGTCGGTCGATTTAAAGCGTTGTCCAGTGCTTCAGCAGGATCTCCCAGTTTGCTATGCTCCGGCGTAACGTAGGAGGTGTAGCTTGCCCCTCTGGCAGACAAATATCCGCGCCCGAATTCTTGCCCCATCTCGTAACCATAGTTCCAGTAGGTTTTATCCTGCTTCATGGAATTCTGGATACTACCTACAAGGCCTTTTTCGGCCTGTACCATTGTTTTATACCCTTCTGTATCCTTAAAAGCGTTTTCACCTTCTATCTGTGCTTCAGCCATAATGCGCCCCATTTCTGCGCCATTTTTCGTCGCTTTGGCCTTCTGATATGCATCGGATTGCATCGCGCTTTGCACGGCATCGCGCATCGCTTTCTCGCGCTCGTTTTCAAGGCTCGCCTTCCATTGGCCGATTGATTTATAGGCTTCCTGCTGTTCCTTCGCCATTTCACCTCCGAGGTAATCAATCTGCTCCTGCATACCTTTCTTGCGTTCTTCGTTGTATCCTTCGCCCATTGCGGCGTTCAAGTTCTCAGTCAGACCCTGCAATGTGCTTTGCATACCCTCAAACGACGTGCTTTGCAGTTGCATCGCACCTTCGTAAGCTTTCCCCATATAGTCGGAGATTGCTTTTGCAGCTTCCGCGCCAGGGATTAATCCTTTTGAGATTTTTTCGTACACTTCTCCTTTGCTGATGCCCCCAGCTTGTGCTAAGTAGCCTATTGCATCAACACCGCGCTCCTGAAGGATGTTGATATACTCCAGTGTGGTTTTCCCAGAAGATTTCATACGCCCGATCGCTGTTGCCACCATCTTCATATCTTCGGTATTCATGCCAAGCGCCGCGCCCGCGTCCCCGACTTTCGTAAGCTGCGGAATCATTTCTTTTTCATTGTAACCGTAGGTAAGCAGCGTTTTTGACATTGCCGTCAGATCGTCAAAAAGGAACGGCGTATAATCCGCCATTTTTTTCACCTCTGACAGATACGCTTTTGCCTTTCCATCATCTTTCATCATGGTGGAGAAGGCCATCTGCGTTTTCTCACGACTTCCAGCCAGTTTAATTCCATTTTCTAGATCCTGTGCCTGCTGGGTCGTGACGGTTGTATATGCTTCCTGCACCGCGCTTTTATACGCTTCGTTTTTGTTGGAGAAGTCGTAAGTTGCGCTAGAAATAATGCCGGAAACTGCGCCTGCGGCTGCACCAACTGCTGCACCTTTCGCTCCTGCAACGCTTCCCATAGCCGCTCCCTGCGCGATGCTTGATAGTGTGGTTCCGAACATAGTTCCGGCTCTGTCTCCGAACGCGGATGAAATAACGCTTGTCGCTCCCTCTGACAAGGAGTTTCCGATCATTTGGGCAATGCCCGCTCCTGCAAGAGAAGATAAGATACTTTTTCCAGTATCTTCCGAGCCTTTGGAACCGATGACTTTTTTTAAACTTCCGGCGCGGTTATCCGCCTTACTGATGGCATCTGACATGGATTTAATTTCTTTGGCGGTTGATCTAGCTTCATCAGAAACAAGCTTTAAATTTCGTCTGGCATTTTCGTACTTATCGCTAGCAACCTGTGCCGCCATTCTCTTTGATTCTTCGCCTGTTCTTTTGAACTCCTTTTGCGCGTCCTGCATGGCTTTTTTAAGGCTGTCTGTGTCCGATTTTAGCCTAGATTGTGCTTTATCCAGCGTATCTAGCTTTTTATACATTCCGTCGAGATCCTTTGTGAATGATTTGCTTGCTGACTGCATCTTAGTCACTGCATCTGAATACTTGTCCTTGACGCTCACCGCGATGCTGATATCTCGTCCCATGCTCTCACCCTTTACACGCCGCGTTCTTTTTCATAAAACGCTCTGATAACAATTCGCCATCCTTCCGGGAGACGGTAAAAGTCCCACGGAAGGAGATTGTGATCCCGAAAAAGACAGAAGCTAAGTTGCATCTCTCTGTCCGTTTCTACTTTTTTTTAATATCATCCACTATCCTGACTGTATCGGTTCGATATCCGGAAAGCTTTTCGATCTGAATAGAAATATCCTCGATTTCCCCCGGGCGAAGGATACTTTTGATTAGTTCGATTGGTGTTGGAGCGTCATGTGCTCGCATCAGTTCTTCGCTGCGCAGGTTCGGAGACACAACGCCTTCAAGAACAACATGCAGAGAAAAATCGCTCTGATCTTCTTTTTCTCGCAGCCGCGCCACCGTGTTGTATGGCAAGGAACGGATTTTGAAAACCACATCTTTTCCTAGTTCCTCACTGAGACTAAGCAGTTTGATTTCTTTTTCCGCCTGCTTGCGTGCGCCCATTCCAAGCAGTAGTTCCATTGTTTGATCCATTTCACTCACCTCACTGAGATTTTATCCAAGAACTTATAGTCCCCAAACGTAAATGCCGATTCGACCTTTCCGACAGCCCCAGCCTCCCAGTCGGCAAGCGTTAAATCGTCGAAGGATACGTCATACAGCGCAACGCGCTCCGCACCATAAGCGTCTGGATCATCCAGTAGCGTTACGATTGTAAAACGCGGATCCTCGCCTTTTTTGATTTTTTCAGAAATCAGGGATGCCATGCGCGAATTCGTCTTGTGCATCATGAGCGACCCTGTGTTTTCGATGCTCGTTGTTTTATGCCCCACTGTCATCACGCCAGCGCGTTTAATCTGCTCTTTTGAGAATTTTGATGAAGCTTTGAGCCCATATGCTTCTCCTACCTCTTCACCAGATAACCATACAGTTCCATGAGAACCATTGATCACCCGCTTATCGCTGTCCATGCCCTTTGCCATAATCATTACCCTCCTTAAATCGTAATTTCGATTGCAATATCCTCAATTGCGTCGAGAATATGGATAGATGCTTTCAAAAAGACGTGTGACCCTGTTGCGGCCTTTTTGATTTCATCTTCGCTCATGCTTTCAACGTCAACGCCATTCTCACGAAGGTAGGCACGCTGCTTATCGATATCAATTTCCACCGTAGAGAAACCGGCTTGTAGGATGCCTTCCTGCTCCATAACAGAGAAATAATTCTGGAGTGCCGTGATGAGGAGGCATTTGTTATCATAGCTGTTAGGATACTTGCCCTGATAGGTATCTTGAAGCGTGAGTTTCAGATCGGTTTTTATCTGGCTAATTGTATCTATAATTTTGATCTTTTTGTATGACACGCCTTGCCTTTCCGTCACAGTTTTGAGGCTGGTGACACCGCGCCCGATTTTGACCTTTTCTCCATCGTGCCAGATGATGAATTCCCCGTTATCCACAGCGGTATCCATCTCTGATCTTGTCATTCGCTTAATATCTTCGACCTCGGGTAGCGGCGCACTCGTGCAGGAAATGGTAAGCGGCGTTCCACAGATCATCCCGGCC
>OIEG01000567.1_pt1 | contig 15698 bp, 12 predicted proteins | sample 1581751 | NCBI WGS metagenome assembly OIEG01 (sample SAMN01760950, study PRJEB22395) | human gut metagenome | reverse complement strand
GACAAGCATCAGCGTGCGAAATGCTCATATATTATACCATAAAAAAGAAAAAAATCAAGTGCTTTTTTAGAAAAACACTTGATTTTTACAGATTATTAATCTCAATTATGCATTTAAATCGAAAAATCTTACATTTCCGCAGCCTACAATGAAATTCTGTGTTTCGTGCCAATTACTTGAGCCGGTATAGAAACAGAGTATTCTGTGCTGTACGGCTGAGCCGTTCTGATCAAATATGTATGATACAGCATCTTTAACTGTCTGATTAGGCTCTTTATTTGTAGGTGCATAATACTGGTATTCTGAAATTATTCTGTCAATAGAAGTGGTGTTGGAACGGTTCATAGCATCTCTGATGCACTGTGCAACAAGTGCACAACCGTTGTATCCCATACTTCCTGCTTCGCCCATAACAAGTCTTTCAAGCTTTGCTCTGTCATATGAAGAAAGAGAAACAGGTGAAGGACTGTAGTTATAATCAGGATTGCTTATACCTATAAGATAGCTGCCAGAGTTGTAGGAATAATCATTGCTGTTTTCTTCCTTGTATTCAGAATTGCTTTCGCTGTATTCGGAATTTTCGCTGAGTTCAACACTGCTTTCGCTTACTTCTGCCTCAGAAATCTCTTCAGTTGATTCTTTAGCTTCTGTTTCAGCTTCGGTTGCAGCCTCAGTAGGTTTTGTTTCTTTTGTTGTTTTCTTTGTTGTAGGCGCTACGGTAGTTTCCTCTTGGGTTAACGGAACAGTTGTTTCGATTACGCAGTTATCGGTAATAACTGCTGCAAATTCATCAGCGTCACCTACTGAATACGAAGCCGCTTTGCTGTCTTCATAAGCGTCAACGTCGGGTGCAAGTGTTGTAGTAGGCACGATAAGTGCAACTGCTGCCAGAGAAAGTGCAAAAGTAAAGGATAATGCCTTCAGCTTTTTGCCTGATTTCGGCTTAGAGGTTTTAGTAACCTTAATATCCGATTTGCTTTTGCTTCCGTAATGCTTATATTTTGTCGCTCTCAAAAATTTATCCTCCCTGTGATTTCTGCACTCACACAATTAATGATTAACCGTTAATCAAATAAATTGATTATAATGAGTACAACGTCCTTTAGTCGTTAAAATTTTATCAAACACACAATTTCAACTGTATTAAAACATAAAAAAAATCAAATTGCAAGTCGATACCCGATTTTTGCTTGTAATCTTTGTAATTAAATTGTAATAATATTTCTCTTTAATTTCATAAAGAAATTATAAGTTGTGCAAAATAAACATATTTCACTACTTTTCTTAGTTTATTTTGCCGTACAGTGAGAAAGTGAATTTTTTTAATTTTTTTGATGAAAACGGCGTTTTTTCTGCCTTTTTACAGGGTTGGGAGTTTTGCAGGAAATGATGATTGTATCCTCTCCGATAAGCTGAATTTTCTCCCAAGGAATAATATAATCCTCACATTTTCCGAACAATCCGAAGAAACTCATTCGACCAAATATTACAAAAGATACAACGCAAGCGGTCTTTGTATCCACGATAACGTCGTCAACAAATCCAAGTCGTGTACCGTCGCAGGCGCTGATAACTTCTTTATGACGCAAATCGGCAAATCGGCAGTTCACTTAAGTCACTCTCCTTTTTTTCATATATATGTATATAATAACAATTGTATTCGTTGACTTTTAGCATTTGATTTGATAAAATGTATTTGTATTTATTTGCTTATATATCATATACTTATTTAGGAGATGTAAATATGGATTATGTTTTTATGACTGACGCATCGTGCGATTTAACGGTAAAACAGGTTAGTGAAATCGGTGTTGAGGTTCTTCCTATGGAATTTCAGATGGAAGGTAAGTCCTATCTTCACTATACTGACGCAAGAATGATGAGCCTTGATGAATTTTACGAAAAAATCAAAAAAGGCGTTGACTCCAAAACTTCTCAGATTAACTATAACAGCTTTACAAATTATTTTGAAGCTTACCTTAAGGCAGGCAAGGACATTCTTTATACGGGTATATCAACCGGTTTAAGCGGAACATACAACACCTGTCTTATGGCTGTTAATGACTTAAAAGAAAAATACCCTGACAGAAAGATTATAACTATCGACTCTCTTTGCGACTCCGCAGGACTTGGGCTGCTTGTATATCTTGCAGGAAAAAAGTATGCTGAAGGTGTTTCAATTGATGAGCTTGCTGAATTTATTGAAGAAACAAGGCTTAAATTAAGTCATTGGTTTGTAGTAGAAGACCTTGACCAGCTTAAAAGAGGCGGAAGAATTTCTGCTGTGACTGCTACATTCGGCAAAGCCTTGCAGATTAAGCCGTTAATCAGTGTTGATGAAGGCGGACGCCTTATTAACGTCGGCAAAATCAGAGGTAAAAGCAACATTATTCCAACTCTTGTTAAACATTTTCAACGTGACGGCGAGAATAATAAGGACAACATTGTTTTTGTTGCTCACGCCGACAACAAAGAAGGTGCTCTTGAGCTGAAAAAAGCAATCAAGGGTATGTGCAAGGAAGTGCAGATTTGTGACATCGGTCCGGTTATCGGTTCTCACGTTGGTTCAGGTATGCTTGCTATTATTTTCCTTGGCAAAAGAAATCTTAAGTCATAAGAATAAAACTATAATAATATATGTAAAGCCGACTCGATTGAGCCGGCTTTTTTCATACCAAAACATATTTATTCAGCGTTTTGTATCAGTCTTTGGTGTAGTAAAACAGGCACATTATACTGACACCAACAAAAGCTCCGATGAACATTCCGATTATAATTCCCAACAACATATAATTTTACCTCCTGTACATATTTTGACATTTATTATTTTGCGGCTGTGCAATAATTTATAAGGGGTGAAAATAATGAGAACCGTTTATATTGACGTATTGATTACGGTGAATATCTTAATTGATTTTTTTATAATTCTCTGTACAAAGAAGTTTCTTCATCTTGGAACATCATACCGCAGAATGATTTTGGGAAGCTTGCTCGGCGGACTTTTCAGCCTTGCCGCATTACTGCCTGAGTTTCCGTTCGGAATAAACATCTTATTCGATATAGTTTCTGCCTCTGCAATAGTTTTTTCGGTATTTGGCAAATGCAGTTTAAAAAGCTATATTAAACGGGTAGCAGTATATTTTTTTATTTCTTTTTCTTTTTGCGGAATTATGATTTTCATTTATACGGCTTTTAAACCAAAAGGGATGGAAATATACAACGACACCGTTTACTTTAATATTTCCCCCGTTGTTCTTATTATTCTGACTCTTGCCTGTTATTATATTCTCAAACTTATAAAAAGGTTGACGAAAGGTGTATGCGGAGGTGGTATTTGTAATGTTGAAATTAATTTATCGGAAAAGACAGCTCTTTTTAGTGCAAAAATTGACAGTGGATGCAATGTTAAAGAGCCTTTTTCGGGCAATTACGTAATAATTGCTGAAGAAGATTTGCTTGATAATTGCATTCCCAATGATGAAAACACAAGAATAATTCCGTTTAACAGCCTCGGAGGTGAGGGTATATTAAAGGGCTTTAAGCCCGATAAAATAAAAATCAACGGAGTTGAAACCAATGATGTTTATATAGGTATATGCAAAAATGTTATCAAAGGTGACATACGGGCGCTGATTCCGTATGAAATTTCAAAAAATATTGAATGAGAGGTATGCAATGCTTATACATAGTTTTATTTACAGAATAAAAATGTTATTTTTGTCAGAGAACGAAGTATTTTATATCAATGGAAACGAAACTCTCCCTCCTCCGCTGAGCAAGGATGAGGAGCTTGCAGTTATGAAGAAAATTATGAATGGTGACGAAAAAGCAAGAGAACCGCTGATTGTTCACAATCTAAGGCTTGTTGTCTACATTGCAAAGAAGTTTGAGTCACCGAGTGCCGGAGCAGAGGATCTGATTTCAATCGGCACAATCGGACTTATTAAGGCGGTAAACACATTTTCGCCCGAAAAGAATATCAAGCTTGCAACCTACGCTTCACGTTGCATTGAAAATGAAATTCTTATGTTTCTAAGAAAGTCCTCACAGCTCAAAAATGAAATTTCAATTGACGAGCCGCTGAATACCGACTGGGACGGAAACGAGCTTCTGCTGTGCGACATTCTCGGCAGTGAACCGGATACTGTTAACATAAATATTGAAAACGAGCTTGAAAAAAAGCTTGTACTGAATGCTGTTTCAAAGCTCGGTGAGCGTGAAAGTCTTATAATGGAACTTCGCTTTGGTCTGAACGGCAAAAAAGAGCATACGCAAAAGCAGGTTGCAGATAAGCTTGGTATTTCTCAGTCATACATTTCACGGCTCGAAAAGAAAATCATACGCCAGCTTAAATGCGAACTTGAAAAAGCAGTATAAAAAATATATTAAACTTTAAGCCTCGCAGAACTTATGCGAGGCTTAAATACTGATTATTAAGTTCAAAATAGTTAAACAAGCTCATCTGGCGCTTTTGTTGCATTGGTTGCATTTTGTGTATTATTCTGAGAATTGTTGTTAGAGCTGTTCTCTGTATTATCCTGTGTGTTATTCTTTGTTTCGTTTTCATTGCCGATGACACCGTCACGGTCTGTTACTGAGCCGCCGGCAATATCGCTTGCGGCTGAGCCTGCACCGCTTGCGATGTCTGACGCCGCATTACCAACGCCTGAAGCGGCATCTGACGCAGCATTTCCCATACCGCAGCCAACAAGTGATAAAACAAGAATTGCCGCCGCTGAGATTAATAATAATAATTTTTTCATAGCAATCATCCTTATATATAAAAAATGGTGCCGTTGATACGACACCATTATTATTTACCATTAAGTACAGTTTATACAAAATTTACTTTTGATTTTTAACAACAACGTGCGGATAAGGAATAGTAATTCCGTTTTTGTCAAAAAGGAGTTTTACATTTTCCTGCATAAAATAGTAAACGTCATAGTAATCATCGGGAGTTGTCCAGACCAAAACGATAATTTCAACACCGCTGTCAAGGTGTTCACCAACATGAACAGCAGGCTCAGGGTCATTGATTATTTTATCATTTGTAGAAATGAGTGTATAAATGAGTCCCTTGACCTTTGAAATATCATCATCATAGCTGATTGTATACTTCAAATCCACTCTGCGTTTATCTACCATTGTGCAATTGACAACATTATTTGAAGTAAGACGTGAATTAGGTATAGTAACAATCTTGTTATCAAGAGTATGAATAGTAGTAAAGAAAATTTTGATATTCTCTACTCTTCCCTTTATTCCTTCAAATTCAAGTATATCGCCTGCAACAAAAGGTTTGCTCAAAAGAATAATCATACCGCTTACAAGATTGCTCAAGCTGTCCTGCAAGGCAAGTCCTGCTGTCAATGCCGCCGCACCTACAGCGGTTATAAGAGAAGCTACATTTACACCGATAGTTGCAAGCGCTGTTATTGCTATGATTATATAAAGAATAACCTTAACAAGTGACACAATGAAGGTGACCGCTGTATGCTCAATATTTGTTTTGTTTAGGATATTTTTAAGTAATCTTATTATCAGCTTTGCTGCAACGAATCCGATTACAATTACTGCAATAAGCATTAGAACAGTAGGCATAATTTTGATTAGCATTTCATTGATTTTGTCCATATATTACGCCTCATCGTCTACTGCAAATTCGGATACAAGCTCTCCGTCAACCCAGTTCTTGATTAAAACTCTGCCGTTTTCGTCAAAGGATACGCTCTTGCCGTTTCGTTTTCCGCCGCTGTAGAAACATACGTCAATAAAGTTGCCGTCGGAATCAAATCTTGCACCGCAACCGTCGGGAGAATTGTCGCTCCACTTTCCTGCGTGCATCGTGCCGTCACTCAATCGGTAGCCGACGCCGCAGCCCTCTCGCCTGCCGTTCACCCAGTTTCCGACGTAATTAATATTGCCTTCTTTATAATAGCAAACTCCAAATCCGTTTCTTTTATCATCAAGATATTCACCATCGTAGGACGTAAGCCCCTGCGGAGTAACAGTCCTGCCTCGTCCTGTTCTGTTATTATTTTCATCAACTTCTCCGAAATAAGCATATCTTCCCGATTTAGTGTGAATTATTACATTACAATCGGGATTTTCTTTGCTGTCGTATTCTTCCTGTGATTCATCGGAAACAAAATTATTTTCGGTTTTTGCTGAATCATTCTGAATAATATCTTCGCTTTCGACGCTATTATCTTCTGATAAAACTTCATCAGCAGGAGCTTCTGATTCTTCGGATTTATCAGAATTTTCTTCTTGCTCATAAAAACCACTTGATGTCTGATTGATTAATTCTCCGAACAAGTCCTTGTTGGTTTTATGAGCCTCGGAAAGAATATTGGCAATTTTATCATATGCTGAATAGCTTTGCTCTTTTTTATCAGGCTTTTCCTCGTAAGTGCTCTCAGATTCACTAAAATTGCATGAAGTTTTATCAAGATACTCCGCTTCTGACAAAGCTAAATTATCATCTGTCTGAGAATGCACAAATATTTCATCGATATTATTAAATTTAAATCCGGTGTTTTCACTGTCATTTACGGACACATTATCAACAGGCAAATCTGACGGTCTGAATGTTTCATCATACCAGAGCATACCGACATTTGAATAAATCAGTCCTGTGCACTTTTTCATAGGCACAGATTCAGACGGGTACAGAATTGAATAATTATGTTCCCCGTTAATACTTATTCTTTCAAGCTGTAGAGCAGTAATTCCTGAAATAATTTTCGGGGCAAGAACGGCAATTTTTACATTCTCGTAATTACTGTCGTAATACTCGGTACGAAGCCAGTTATGAGCCTTATCATAAAAAGCTCTCTTATATATTATTCCGTTTTCTCTGTAAAAAATTACACTGTAAACGCCGCCTGTAGCCTTTTTTACCGACTGAAAGGGCTGATTGTTGCGTGTAATTTTCCACGATAACGGTTCATCTTCACTCATACGGTATGAGATATTGTATGTTTTTTCTTCTAAAGAAATTTCAGACTTATCATACTGCATCTGTTTATTCGAGTTAAAATAATTTGCACGTACTCCTGCGAGTGCGTCATTTTTGAAATCAAGCTTTTCAAAATCAGATATCAAAGCTGAATAAATAATCAATCCGTCTGTAAGTTTTTGTGTATCGGAAAGCATAGTTATGATTCCTTTCGGGTAAGTCGAGTGCCAAGACACGCAATCCAAACAAACAGGCTTATGTTTCAAACCTGTTTTGAATTGCCGGCTCGGAGCTTTTCTGCAAAGTAAAAATCAAGGGCGAACATAGTCCGCCCATTAAAGAATACAAAATAAGTAAATCCAAATATATGTCAGATTGAAATTGACATTGCAATATTGTAAAGGTCTTTGTCAAATACACGAGGCATATCAAGAGCTTCGTTAATGTCAAGGTCAACAATTTTGCCGTTCTGCATTACTACAACACGGTTACCGATATTCTGATTAAGAAGCTGAACTGCCTTATAGCCCATTTCACTTGCAACAACTCTGTCACGAAGAGTTGGCGAGCCGCCTCTCTGAACATGTCCGAGTACTGTAGCTCTTGCTTCAATACCAAGGCGCTGTTCCACATACTTTGCAAGATCCACAACACCGCCTACACCCTCGGCAACAACAATAATAAAGTGCTTTTTACCGGTTTTCTGAGTGTTAATAATTCTTGCAATTACATCACGCTCTATATTGTATTGAACTTCAGGAACGAGAATTGCTGTAGCACCTGTAGCAATACCTGTCTGCAATGCAATATCACCGCAGCGTCTGCCCATAACCTCAACAATTGAGCAACGGTCATGTGACTGTGCAGTATCTCTAATGCGGTCTACCATCTGGATAGCCGTATTCATAGCTGTGTCAAATCCTACTGTATATTCAGAACAGGCAATATCATTATCAATAGTACCGGGAACGCCGATACAATTTACACCTGCGTTTGTCAGTGCTCTTGCGCCTCTGAAAGAACCGTCACCGCCGATTACTACAACACCTGTAATGTCAAGGCTTTTACAAAAATCTGCTGCTTTCTGAATTCCGGCAGGAGTAGCAAATTCTTCACTTCTTGCTGTGTAGAGCATTGTACCGCCGTTACCGATTATGTCGGACACACTTCTGAGATTCATTTCCTGAACATCGCCGTTGAGCAGTCCGTTATAACCACGGTAAACACCGTAAACCTTTAAACCTTTATTAATACCTGCACGAACTACAGCTCTGACAGCTGCATTCATTCCCGGAGCATCGCCGCCGCTTGTAAGTACTGCTATTGATTTCTGTGACATAAAATTACCTCCATAAGGTTTTTAACACTTGATATTATAATACAATTGGTGTTTCTTTACAAGAGGATTTTTCAAATTTGCGAAATTAAATTACAAAATTGATAAATTCTTGACAATATATTATATCGGAATTATAATTTAAATGAATATAAGTCATATTACAATGTTTTTGTATTTTTATAGTGCGCTATTTTAATATGGCTGAAAAAATGGAGGATATTATGACTAAACTTTATCTTGCTATTCCCTGCTATAACGAGGAAGAAGTATTAAGAGATTCTGCAGGAAAGCTTTTGAACAAGTATGACAATATGATGGCTGAAGGTAAAATAACCTCTGACAGTAAAATTGTTTTTATTGACGACGGCTCAAAGGACAAAACCTGGAGCATTATTAAAGAACTGCACAACGAAAACCCTGTTTTTCAGGGAATTAAGCTCAGCCGCAACAGAGGACACCAGAATGCACTTTTGTGCGGTCTTATGACTTTAAAGGACAAGGCTGACGCTGTAATTTCAATTGATGCGGATTTACAGGACGACATCAACACATTTGATGAAATGGTGCAGAAATACGAAGAAGGCTGTGACGTTGTTTACGGTGTTCGTTCAAAGCGTGAAACAGATACATTCTTCAAGCGATTTACAGCCGAGGCGTTCTATAAGATTCTTAACAAGATGGGCGCAAAGGTTATTTTCAACCACGCTGATTTCAGACTTATGAGCAAACGTGCACTTGAAGCCTTTTCACTCTACAAGGAAACAAATATTTTCTTAAGAGGTATGGTGCCGCTTATCGGCTACAAGTCCGATGTTGTAACATATGAGCGTACCGAGCGTCTTGCCGGTGAAAGCAAATATCCGCTCAAAAAAATGCTCGCTCTAGCATGGGAAGGTATTACTTCACTCAGTATTCAGCCTATCAGAATGATTACCTGGCTCGGTGCTATTGTATTTGCAATCAGCATTATTATGATTATCTATTCACTTGTAAGCTTCTTTGTGGGCGCCGCAACTACAGGCTGGGCAAGTACTTTGTGCTCAATCTGGGCAATCGGCGGACTTCAGCTCCTTGCAATCGGAATCATCGGCGAATACATCGGAAAGATTTATCTTGAAACTAAACAGCGTCCGAGATTTATTGTAGAGGAGTTTCTTGAGGACTGATGAATTCAAATAAATTATCTTCAATACTCAACAGAATTTTTCACATAGTATTTTTTGTACTATTCGGTATTGTTTTCTTCGGCATTATTTTTTCGGGATATGAAAACAATAAAATCGGATATTCTGCAACCGAAAGAACATATGTAGTTATCTTCTTTATTGTACTGCTTTTGATTTTTGCCGCTATTTATATTCTCTTACAGAAATATAGCAATCGTTCAAGACTAAATTCAAAACCGAAAATCAGTGATAAGCAGGTTGTAATATTTATTTTTGCCTCTGTGGGAGTACTTCTTGTTCTCCAGCTTTTGGCAGGATATTTTTTACAGATGAACCCTGTTACTGATATGCAGTATATTGAAAGATATTCACGTGATTTCGGAGCAACGGGAAATTTTGATTTGATTCAGAAGGACTGTGACAACGGCAGTGTGTACTTAATCAGATATCCGAACAACTTAGCGCTTGTATTTTTGCTTTCGGCTGTCTATAGGTTATGTAATCTTGTTTTCGGCTATGTTCCCTCACTTGTTCCCGTAATTATCAATGCTTTTGCGATAAATGTATCTGTACTTCTTACCGTATTTACTGCAAGAAAGATATTCGGCAATAGAAAAGCAATCTTTGTTCTTTTGCTCTGCTTTCTGTTTGCACCGTTTTACACATATGTTCCATATTACTACACAGATTCGCTTTCGTTGCCTTTCTGCATAGGTGCAATATATCTTTTTGTTGTTGCCGTAAATTCGGAAAAGAAAATACAAAAGTATATTTTGCTTGCTTTAAGCGGTGTACTGGTATTTTTAGGCTACAAGCTAAAAGGCAGTCTTATAATTTTGCTTGCCGCTGCTCTGATTTACGTTTTTCTTAAAATGAACATCAAACAAATCGCTTGTATTGCGCTTGCCGTTATTGCAGGATTCGGCTCTATTTTCGCAATATACGCAGCGGCTTTCAACAGCCTTGACATAATTACCGAGGAGCAGTCGGACAGATACGAATATCCCTACACTCACTGGGTAATGATGGGGCTGAAAGGCTTGGGTCATTATAACCTGAAAGACAGTAACTATACAAACAGCTTTAAAAGTAAGGCTGAAAAACAGGAAGCTAATATAAAAGAGATTAAGAACAGAATTGACAATTTCGGTCCTGACGGACTTACTGAGCATATTTTCAATAAGGCTGTATGGACGTGGGAGGACGGAACCTACTATATTTCGCATCATATTGAGGATTGTAAAAGAGAAAATATCCTCCACTCCTTTGTTCTTACCGAGGGTGAAAATCACCTGTACTTCTTTATTTACAGCAACGGCTTCCAGCTATTGCTCATTTTCCTGATGCTTATGTCAATACTGAAAGGATGTATCAAGCCTGACGTTAATATTCTGACATTACTCAAAGGTATAATTTTTGCGGCGTTTATTTTCTTCCTGATATGGGAAACACGTTCAAGATATCTTTATAATTTTACTCCACTGTTTATACTTGTTGCTGTTGACGGACTTGATTTTGTCATTTCAGGATTCAGAAGTATTATAAAACGCATTTCAGGCAAAAACTCAGATAAATACAATCACTATAAAACAAGTTAATATTTTACTCTGCTACGGATAATCAATTTATTCGTAGCAGTTTTTTAATATGAAAGAAATATTTTTATTTCCAAGATTTAATACATTTTTCAATATTTTGTTGTAATAAATCTAAAAATATGTTAAAATTATTTATATACTGTTTTCTGAGAGGATATAAAAATGGATATTATAAAATTGCAAAGCCGAAACGCCGCTATGGACATAATACGAATAGTTGCTGCGTTTACCGTACTTTCGGTTCATTTCTTTTTGCACAACGGATTTTACAGTCAGACTGTAGAAGGCGCGCCAATGTATATAATGGTACTTATGCGCACGTTATTCTCTGTTTGCGTTCCGCTGTTTATGATTCTTACGGGTTATCTGATGAGTCATAAAACGCTGAGCAGGAAGTATTATTCGGGTATTTCTAAGACGCTGATTATCTTTGTGCTTGCTACTCTTGCCTGTATGATTTTTAAGACTATACACGACAATGAGCCTTTTACTCTGAAATCATTTATTTTAGGTACACTTGATTTTACAGGAGCAAACTACTCGTGGTACATAGAAATGTATATAGGTTTGTTTCTGCTTATACCATTTCTTAATCTTGCTTATAACAAACTTAAAAATAAAAGGCAAAAACAGATTCTTGTACTGACTCTTGTTTTTCTTACGATTATTCCGACTGTATTCAACATTTTCAATTTTGACACCCCTGCGTGGTGGTCGGATCCCAAAACCTCTGATACATTTTCAAAGCTTATTCCGAGTTGGTGGATGGGCATTTATCCTATTACATACTACTTTACGGGTTGCTATATCCGTGAGTACGGAATAAAGCTTAAAACAAGAAGTACGCTTGTGCTGTTTTTGCTTGCAATTCTTATATTCGGTACTTTTAACTACTACAGAAGCTACGGTACTACTTTTAAATCGGGTACATATGTTTACTGGTACGGCTTTGAGCCTTTTGTTCTTTCTGTTTTGCTTTTTGTACTTCTTAGCAGAATAAAGACTGAAAATATGAATGAAAAAGTTAAGTTTGTGCTGTGGAAGGTTTCCGACTTAGCACTTGGAATTTACCTTATTTCATACATATTTGATATGCTCGTTTATCCTGTGCTTAATGCAAAAATTAATCCTATGACAGACAGACTTCCGTTTTATTTTGTAGCAGTTCCGATTGTTTTTGTTTGCTCAATGCTGGCTTCTGCAATAATGAATATTGTTGCAAAATATATTCAGATACTCTTTAAAAAGCTTGTAGAGTTTGTCAAAGCACAGCGTCAGCGAGCTGATAAGTACAAATGGCAGGATTATCTGTTTATTGCACTTATGGCAGGCGGACTGATATTTGCATTATGGAAGTGCGTTTACGGCTTTGGCGGAAACGACGAGGCATTTTATCTCACTGTTCCCCAACGATTCAATATGGGTGATGCTCTGATAAAAGACGAATGGCATCTCTCTCAGATGTCGGGATTTCTTCTTATGCCTTTTGTATGGCTTTTCACTACAATTACGGGTTCTACTCAGGGAATAATCCTTGCCGCAAGAGTGCTTTATATTCTCTTCCATGCAACTGTTTCTGTTATTATTTATTCACGCATAAGAAAATACGGATACGTTTCTGTTTTTGCATCGGTTCTTTACTTTATATTTACACCATATGATATTATGGCTATGAGCTATAACACTATGGGACTTGACTTTGTTACGCTTGCGGGTGTAATTATGGGAACGGCAAGCTATAAAAAGAAACTTCCTCTTATTATAAGCGGAGTTGTGTTTGCCGCAGCAGTGCTGTGCTGTCCGTACCTTGCAGTTGCATATATACTTTACGGAATATGTGTGCTGATTCATACTTTTATCAAAAACAAGGACGCAAAATTTATACTTAAAAGCGAATTGTTTGCAGGCAAAACCTTCCTGTTTTTTAGCATTGGAATTTTTGCACTTGCCGCAGTATTTTTGATTTTTGCGCTTACAAGGGTAAGCATTAAGGAAATTATTGATTATCTTCCCTATCTTATGACCGACCCTGAGCATCCGCAGATTGCACTTGGCACAAGGTTCAGTATGTACTTTAATTCCATCTACAACTGCCACAGCCACTTTAAAATTGCGTTGTTCAGCTATCTTGTAATGATGGTTATTATGATATTTGACCGCAAGCGCAGATATCACCGCTCACTTTACCTTATTGTTACAACGGCAATTGTTACTTTCTGTTATGTATTACTGCTCCCTCAGCTTACATATTCAACCTATAATGCAATTATGTTCCCGCTGATTTTCATAGGAATTACGTCGTATATTCTTTGCGAAAACAAACCTAAACCGCTTTTTGCAAGCCTGTTTGTACTCGGTATAATTTATACGTTTGCAATTTGCTTCTCATCAAACCAGTATTTCTACGTAATCTCAATGGTAATTACTGCTTCAAATGTCGCAAGCTACGTTTTCCTTGCTCAGCTTTTAAGAGAAATGAGATCGTCACAGGATAATATTGAATATGCTGTCTGGGTAAAGAGAGGAAGCGTCCTGTTCGTTGCATTTATGATTTTCCTACAGGGTGCTTTTCAGATTACTGTCAAGGCTGAGCACTGCTTCTGGGAATCTGGCAACACGAGCAACCTCACTGCTCAGATTCAGAACGGTCCTGCAAAGGGAATATACACAAACGTGAATAACTGTAATACCTATGAGCAGATTTACAGCGACTTACAGTATTATAAAAGCAAACCAAAGGATAAAATTCTTTTCCTCACGGCAAAAACATGGTGTTATCTTGCTGTAGATTTCCCATACGGAACATTATCGGCGTGGATTTCGGGCGAAAATCCTTCAAGCATTGAAAGGTTAAAGACTTACTACAGTGTAAATCCTGAAGAAATTCCGAGATACATTTATATTCCGAAAGACTCGCAATGGGATTTCACAAACATCTATAGTGACGCTTATTCATACGGATATTCCTTTGAGGAGAATGAAATCAGCTATAAACTTGAGAAAATTAACTAAAATATGTAACTGTCACACTAAATTATCGGCAATATAAAACTTGTAATTTTTTCTGTTTTATGGTATATTTAATAGTGCTTAATCTGAAAATAAAGGGTTTTCAGATATTTGTGAGCATATACCTAAAACTAATCTTGGGGGTATTATTATGGAAATTATGAAAGCATATAATGAATGGTGTAAGAATGCTGTAGAAGATAAAGACTTAATCGCTGAACTCAAAAGTATAAAAAATGATGAAAATGAGATTTACGAGCGTTTTTACACTTCGCTCAAGTTTGGTACAGCTGGTCTGCGTGGCATTATAGGCGCAGGCACAAACAGAATGAATATCTATGTTGTACGTCAGGCTACACAGGGACTTGCAAACTATATTCTTAACAAATACGGCAAGGGTGCTGTTGCAATTTCTCACGACAGCAGAATTAAAGCTGATTTGTTTATGATTGAGGCAGCAAGAGTACTTGCTGCAAACGGCATCAAGGTTTATATTACCAAAGAGCTCCAGCCTACTCCCGTACTTTCATATCTTGTACGTTACTTTAAATGTCAGGCAGGCATTATGGTAACTGCAAGCCACAACCCTGCTGCATATAACGGTTATAAGGCTTACTGGGAAGACGGTGCACAGGTGCTGGCTCCACACGATAAAGGTATCATCGACGAAGTGAACAAGATTACCAGCGTAAGCGAAATCAAGTTCCAGGGCAATAAAGAACTGATTCAGATTGTAGGCAAGGAAATTGACGACGAATACCTGCGTCAGGTACACACATTGTCTATCGACCCGGGAGTAATCCAGCGTCAGAAAGACCTGAAGATTGTGTACACTCCGATTCACGGTACCGGAATGACACTGATTCCGCAGTCACTCAAGTTGTGGGGCTTTGAAAACGTACATTGCGTAGCCGAACAGATGGTGAAGAGCGGTGACTTCCCTACAGTGGTATCTCCGAACCCGGAAAATGCAGAAGCACTGACATTGGCCATCAAGCTGGCAAAAGAAATCGATGCCGACATCGTGATGGCTTCCGACCCGGATGCTGACCGCATCGGCATCATGGTCAGGGACAAGAGCGGCGAGTTCATCACCATCACCGGCAACCAGACCGGCGTCATCCTGCTGGACTACCTGATCGGCGCCAAGAAGCGGGCGGGCACCCTGCCCGAAAATGCGGTGGCCCTGAAGACCATCGTCACCACCGAGATGGCCCGCAAGGTGGCCGAGGTCAACGGCCTGCAGTGCTATGACACCTTCACCGGCTTCAAGTTCCTGGCCGAGAAGAAGGACAAGCTGGAAAATGCCGGCGAGGGCAAGGTCATCTTCTCCTATGAGGAGTCCTACGGCTACATGCTGGGCGACTATGTCCGGGACAAGGACGCGGTTACCGCCGCCCTGGTGGCCACCGAGATGGCGGCCTGGTATCACGGGCAGGGCATGACCCTGTACGACGCTCTCCAGGCGCTCTTCGCCAAGTACGGCTGGTACGCGGAGCGCACCCTGAACCTGGTCATGCCTGGGCTGGACGGCCTGAAGCAGATGGCCGCTCTGATGTCCGGCCTGCGCCAGGCTCCGCCTGACGCCATCGCCGGGGTCCGGGTAACGCAGCAGAAAGACT
>OIEG01000558.1_pt1 | contig 15843 bp, 17 predicted proteins | sample 1581751 | NCBI WGS metagenome assembly OIEG01 (sample SAMN01760950, study PRJEB22395) | human gut metagenome | reverse complement strand
AATTCAAAGAAGAAAAGGAAATTATGATTTACTTCATTATTATGTTAAAGGTGATAATATTGATCAACTAAATGTTTATGGTGATTATTCTTTAAAAGATGTTTTTAATGATTATATTTATGAGTTAGATGATGAAAATAATCGTGATACAAAAGGAATCAAATATTATGTTTATGATAAAACAGACGAAAAAATCTTTTTCACAAATTCTAAAAAGAATTTAAAAAAAGCATTTGAAACTCAAGATAAAAAAGTATTAAATGACTATCAATGGTATACAACCATTGATTATGATGAAAATGGAAATGTTTCTCTTGAAGGAAATCAAACCAGCGATTGGGAAGGATCCTTCTACAATACTTCCTTTGATCAACTTTTTAAAAATAATTATTTAGATGAAGGTAATAGTGATATTATTAATCAAATAACCATCAATAATCCAACAAACATTAAAGTATTAATTGCGATACCTAAAAAATTACCAACAAATTGTTATTTAGAACAATTATGTTCTAAACAAGGATCCATTTCTGATGTTTTAATAACCTATGTCTTTATCATTGTTGCAGCTCTTGTCATTTTTATGTTATTTGTGCCAGTAAGAAAACTGATTGACATTGAGCCTTTTAAAACAGTTGTTAAAGTTAAATTATTCTTTATGTTCTTTATTTATATTATTTTAATTGCAATGTGGCTTGCTGTCATGACAGAAGTATTAAGGGCCTCTTGGCAAGGAACTTTTGCTTGGATGTTAAGAGAAAGAGGAATGGCTGGTGCCGGTGTTGCGCTTGAGCCTCTTATCAATGTAGGTGGTTGGTTTGTTTTCTATGCCATGATTATGTATTTTATCTTTTATATCAAATCTATTCTTGTTTTTGGTAAAGACTTTATTAAAGAACATACGCTTGTTTGTAGTGCTTATCACTATTTTAAAGATGAAATTAAAAGCTTAACACAATTTGATTTAAAGAATCAAAAAGGAAACATCATTCTTAAATTAGGTTTAATCAGTGGTATTTATATTGAAGGAATTTTATTATTTGTTTATTTTTTTATGGGAATTATAGGAAATCTTTATTATATTAGCCCACGTATTTATCTTATTTTTACATGTTTTGTTTCTTTGGTTTGTGCCATCATTACTATGTTGATTTCTAAAAAGCTACTTTCAAAAGTAAGCAATGATTATCAAGTTCTTTTACAATCAGCCAATCATTTAGCTCAAGGTGAATTTAATGATAAAATCAATCAAGATCTTGGTTTATTTAATTCACTTAAAGATGAACTTAATTGTATCAATGATGGTTTTAAAGATGCGGTAAGTAAAGAAGTCGCATCACAAAAGATGAAAACAGAATTGATTAGTAATGTTTCTCATGATTTAAAAACACCTTTAACATCTATTATTTCTTATATTGATTTATTAAAAAATGAAGATTTATCAAAAGAACAACAAGATGAATATATTGATATTTTAGATCGTAATACTAAAAGATTAAAAACACTTATTGAAGATCTATTTGAAGTATCTAAAGTCAATAGTGGTAATATCCAATTAAATCCTATAGATTTAGATATTCATGCCTTATTACAACAAGTTCTCTTTGAATATCAAGAACAATTCGAACATCATCATTTAAATCTAAAAAATGATTATGAAAATAAAAAAATCATTTGTCATTTAGACAGTGAAAAAACTTATCGTGTTTTAGAAAATTTATGTCAAAATATCTGTAAATACGCTTTAGAACATACACGAGTTTATTTACAAATCGTTGAAACGAATCAACAAGTTATTGTCGTTTTCAAAAATATTTCAGCACATGAAATATCTAATCCAGGTGATTTAACAGAACGATTTGTACAAGGAGATGCTTCACGTAAAAGTGAAGGTTCTGGTTTAGGACTCGCTATCTGTAAAAGCTTTGTGGAGGTTCAAGGTGGAACTTTTGAAGTGAATGTAGATGGTGATCTCTTTAAGACAACAATTATCTTTCCTAAGAAAATAGAAAATGATTAAAAAGGTTATTCCCTGGATCCTACTCTTTCTCCTTCTTCTTATGATCAATACAGAAATGATTTTTATGATTTATGAAACTATCTCATTTTTGAGATAGTTTTTCATATTTTAAAAAAATATGATTTAAAAATAACGTAAAATCAAGGGGTTTGGACGATTAAATGTTACTAAATGTACGTAATTAGTAACAAATTAGTAACAAAAAATTAAGCTTTTATTTTATTAATTTCTACGAATAATTTGTTAATAACTGTATCAGTATAAGTATCAAAAGTAATATCTTTCATTTTGTGTCCTAACACTCTTTTTCTACTAAAAACATCAACATTATTCAATTGACAAAGAGTAGTGAAAGTCACTCTTGTATCGTGTATAGTATGTTTCATATTTAAGCTTGTTAAGTATTCTAAAAAGCAAATATTATTGAAGCTTACATAGCTGCGGTCTATCGGTCTTTTATTTTCACATAATAGTAATTCTATTACATAATCTTTTATGGAATCATGTATTGGAACAACTCTATTTTTACCTGCTTGCGTTTTTGATCCTGTATAGAAATACGAAACTTTTCTTTCGATTCCATCATCGTTACAAATTTCATCTATATGTATATCATTTCTATCGATATTGAGTAATTCGTTTGCACGTAAACCGCTATAAATATAAATAAGCACAATCTTAGCCATATCAGTGTTTTCTTCTCTTAAACATTGAATTTCATCATATGAGAAAGCATAATGTTTTTTACTTCCTTCTTCTTTTCCACAATTTATAAATTCAGTATAGTCATCATCACGATTGATATATTTATGAACAACAGCATATTTGAATATCTTTGTACAAAGCACTTTCATATGTACTTTCGTACCTTGACCGCATTTATCATAATCAAAAACATATTGAAGGTCTTGTAATGTAATAGTAGTTATTTTTCTATCATATATTTGTTTAAAATGTTTGATCCATGAATTATACCCTGAACGAGAGGAGTCTGATAGTAAAGAAAATTCTTCTTTGTCTAAAATATCAAAGATTTCTTTGAATGTTGGAACTTTACTATCATGTCTTTCCTTAACTTTGTTAAATATATCAGGAGACAATTCTTTTGCTTCTTTATCGTTTATTTGTTTATTAACAGTTAAATGATAAAGTGATAAGGCATTTAAAGCTTCAAGTTCAGTTTCAAAAGTGCCAATAGGTACTTGTTTTTTCTTACCTGTAACAAGATCATATTCTTCACTTGTAATTTTAGCACAGTAGGGTTTTCTACGTTTGCCTGATAGTTTTACCACTGTACCACTATTATTCGGTCTACGCTTATATGTGACTTTTCTAGCCATAATAAAAACACGTCCTTTCATTTTAATTTGCCTTGAACGTGCTCTATATGGTAAAATTGAGTACGTAAAAGGACTTTTGAGATGGTTCTTTTTATTAAGGTATTGGTAGTACCTTATTTTTACTCTCCTGTTGGTAGCAGGGGAGTTTTTTAATCTATTTTTTCAATATAGTACTGAGTAATAGTTTCATAATTATTTGAAATTTCAAGGTAGATAGAAAATGTATCTATATACTTATTATTAAAAATATCAAAATATTCTATAAAAATACTATGTTTTATTTTTAAACGTTCTACATAAGTATTGTCAGAAAAAGTTATTGGATATAGTTCAAATACTCTTGTTGGAAAAATTATCTCACATGTAAAAAAGTTATTAACTGTGAGAAAATTCTCATTTATTTTAAATTTTATCGTTTCACCATAGTTATATTTTATTGATATATTAAGTGCCTCTCCTCGCCCGTGATTTATTATTTTTACAGGGAATGAAAAAAAATTGTTATCTTCATCTAATAAAGGACTTTCATATAATGGATTGTGTTCTATATTTATAATTGGTTTGTATTGGATGGTTAAATCTTTTTCTCTTTGTTCTTTTTGATCGTTAATAGTCCACCAAACACCGCCTAAAGTAAGAGCACCACCAGTAATTCCACTTATGATTGTTCCATAATAACTTAAAAATAATGTGGCATCTTCTTTTGAAAAAATTCCAATAGGTGATTGTATAAATGGAATAATAGGAATTACTATATAAATGATAATTGCTAAACAAATTGTTAATAGTTTATGTTTTTTTATCCAATAAAATATATTGTTATTGTTTTTCTCACTGTCCATTTACCATTCCTCCTTTGCTGGTTAAATGAATGTTTTCAATATATAATTTCCATCCCATAAAATAACATTACTTTTTTGTGCCAGTTCAAGAGCATTATTTGTATAAGTGTTATTAGTGGCAACAATTGCAACGTTACATTTGTAGTATTGCAAAGCACCTAGAACTTCTTGTACTGCACTTATTCCTATAGGATTAGAATAAAATTTGCATTGTATAGCATATTTGATATTGTCTCTTGTTGCTATGATATCAGCACCATAATCGTTTGATTTGGGCGTTAGTTCAGTTTCATAGCCATTTTTTTTTAATAAATCAGCAAGAAAATATTCAAATTCTATACCAGTTTTTATGTTTTGAAATTCTTGATAGCTAGACGTGTTATAAACGTTGCTTAATACTTCGTATTCTTCGTTGGGTTCATATTCAAATCGGAAATAAAAATTATCAGTAACTTCTAAAACATGATTGTGGTAGAAGATAGCATTATTTTTTAATAAAGTATCAATAGCATAATTGATTTGGAAATCATTAATAGTTATCAAATCTTTTAATTGTTTAGATACTTCTTCTAATGTGTTAGGATTATCTCGCAGCCATTCATAAATGTAATCAATACTTTTCATAGGAGTATGAATGGTAAATATATAGTTTGAGGGTACTGTATTACTCTTTGATAAATGTTCATCAGGTTTTAATTCAATATTTTCATAATAATCATTTGGAACAAATGTTCTATATACTTCTCGTGGTTTGAAATCATATTGAGGTCCAATTATTTCATCGGCTTCTAACTGATCAATAAATCTACAAGCTTTGTTATAACCAATCATGAATTCTCTTTGAAGTAATGAAGAACTTGCTTTTTGGTTTTGTAAAACATATTCACAACACAATTTATAATCATCTAAATCATCTTTATTTAGAATAGGTTCATGATTAGGAAAAGAATCACTAATGTTTGTATTTTGATTATCATAGTTTTCTTCTAAATAATTTAAAACGTATTCATTTAAATCATCAATTTCTTGATAAGATGGGGTTATTTCGTTTTCGGATACTTCATCATATTCTATTTGTAAGTTTTCTTGTTCCTTTTTTTGCTTATACTTATCTATGATGTGTTGGATTAAATAATAAATCAAATATCCTATACCTATAAGGAATAAAACGACCATACCTATTGATAAAGCGGTACCAATGATAAAAATTGCAAAGGAAATACCGAATATAAATTCGATTAATAGTCCAAATAATGACGTATTATTCTTTTTCTTTGCCATTATTAATCCTCCCAATCAAAATCTTTTATAACTTTCTTTAGTCTACCTAAACATCTAAAGTTATCTTTTAATGGATCAATAATAATTGGTTCAAATTCAATGTTCATAGGTTGTAACATTACTATTCCATTAAGTTCTTTGTATTTTTTGCATGTAGCAACATTATCTTCATCACAAAAACATCCAATAACTCCATCATCAACTTTATCCGTTCTTTCAAAAATAAGAAGATCTCCATCATTAATACCAGCATCTTTCATGCTTTCACCTTTAGCATATTGTGCAAAATATTCAGCGCGGGGATTCAATCCTTTGCTAGGTACTGGAATCATATCAATTATATTTTCATCAACGAATCCACCGTTGCCACAACAAATAGAGTCATATAGTGGGACACTAGTGTAATCAATGTTAGCTTTTTTATATATGGTATCATCTTGGTTACCTTTTATTAAATAATCAGTAGAAACGCCAAAATAATCAGCAAGTTGTTGAACGATTCCCATTTTTGGCTCAGTTCTATTGATTTCCCAAGATGAAACAGTTTTATCACTTACACCAACAATTTCTCCAAGTTGTTTTTGGTCCATTCCTTTTTTCTCACGTAATTGTTTAACAATCGTACCAAATTGTGTTTTCATTTATAACACCTCTTTTCGCTACTATTATAATGCAAATTGTAGAATAAATAAAGCAAATAACAAAAATAATTCTACAATTTGCATATTTTTATTGACATTCTACAAAACGTAGGATAGAATAAAGTGCGTAAAGAGGAGGTGACAATATGAGTTCACGAATGAAACTTGATGAAATTAGAAGAGCAAGAGGATATTCACAAGAATACATGGCAAATAAATTAGGTTGTCATAGAAATACTTATGCAAGAATGGAAGAAAAACCTCAAAATATCACCATGGAAGAAGCTGATAAATTAGCAACAATTTTAAATGTATCTGTAAATGATATTATTTTTTTAGAATCAAATCTACAAAACGTAGAATAAAAGGAGATGCTGAATGGAAAAGGAACAAATAAAAAAGATTTTAGAAAACCATATGGAGGTGCTCTCTAAAATCTCTAATGAAAAAAATTATTTAATGAATAATCCATTAACACTTTATTTGTTAACGGAATCATTAAAAACAACATCATTAACTTTATTTTTTCTTGACAAAATTTGACATATCGTTGCTAGATTTAAATTTTTCAACAGTTTTTTGTAATTCTCCTAATTGGTCCATACCATTTAATACTTTGGCTATATCTAGATTACCTAATAAAAATTCAGAGGTCATTTTAGAAGTCATATCATCACTTTTAGTTTGCTTTTGATATTTGTATTCTAGTTCTTTCATTTCAATTAAGTGTTTATGATCTGATTCTAATTTATCGATTTCATGTTGATGTTGCATTTTGAGCTGTTTGATTTCAGCATCTTTTGAAATTTGGATTTCTTTAATTTTAGAATCGCATTTCTTTTTGGTTCCCCAATAGGTTATAAGAGCAGGAACTGTAGCCGTTAGCAAAAATTTAAATATTATTGTCCAATCCATTATTTTCACCTCGCTTTCTAATCAAATTTCGATATTGCAGTATCGATAACTTAATTATAAAGAAAGAGATGAAAGATGTCGAAAACAATTAAATAAATTACTGATCATCCAGGAATCAATCTCTAATAAAGCCTATTTTATTAGATTCCTAAAATTAATTGATCATAGAAACACCAACTTAATAACAAATTTCTTTTTAATACAATACGTGAAGCTTTCATTTTGTAATAGAGGTTGGTTCCTTGATGGTCGGTAGTAGGAAGGAGAAAAAGAAATGGAAGATGATTTTCAAAAAAGATACCCAATTACGTGGGCAGTTTTAAGAAATGCTGCAGATAGAATTACTAATTGGAAAAACGTAACGCCACAAGCAAAAACAAGAAAGAGAATGGAAATTGCGGTTGTTATTGTTGCTTTATCAAACACGTTATAGAAAGGAGAAAAAACTATGAACCAAAAAGATCAAATTGATATTTTCAAATTCAAAATCAAAAATGAAAAGAAATTTTTGGAGGAACTTGTTGAACGTAAAAAACAAGCAAAAAAAGATTATGAAGAGTGTTTACCGGAAGATTATTCTTCAAAGTTAGCTGAATTCAAAACGGCACTATCGCATATTTCAAGGCAATATGCAAGATTAAGTGCATTTATAGAAATCGGTTGTATGCTGGACTTGATTTCAAGTGTTGAATTTGCTGAGTTGTCAGATGAAATAAGTGAATTGGCTTTTTCATAGAAAGGAGGGATAGCTCATGGATGAAAACAACATCTCAGTTGAAGAAGTTATGAAGATTACTCATAAGAGCAGAGAATTCATCATCAATGCAATTCAACAAGGATGCTTTCCAGGAAGTGTTGCGATAGCTAACAAAAGAAGAAACGTACACATTCCAAGAAAAGCATTTGAGGACTACATGAATAAGTTCAGCAGAAGTCCTAGTGAGCAATTGATTATTGCATTGCTTAATTCTTTAAATGAAAAAAGTGCCCTTGAAAAAAGGACACACAACATAGCACATAAATTATAAACAAATTCGGGAGGAATTGCAAATATGAGATTGACTAAAAAAGCTCAAGTCACATTGTTTGGGCTTTGTGTCTTCAGCTTGATTCTTAGTGGAACTGGTTATGCTCAAGCAAAATCAACACAAGCAGCTTATGAAGAACAAAGCAAACAAATGGAGTTATATAAGCAAGAGTTGAAAGAAACTCAAAACCAATTAAGTGAATATGTTCAGTACAAAGCTATGTATGAATGTATCCAGGTAGAAAGAAATCAACTACAAGAACAAGTTGATGAACTTTCTAAATGAAAAGCACTTGGCCAGTTTACCATAACGTACTATTGGCCAGGAGAAGACATCTACGGAAGTTTAACTTCTACAGGTGTAATTGCACAGGAAGGTAAAACCATTGCGGTAGATCCTTCGATCATTCCTTATGGTTCTACAGTTTTGATAGATGGAAAAGAATATCTAGCTCAAGACTGCGGAGGAGCTATCAAAGGAAACAAAATTGATATCTTTAGTGAATATCCAAAACAAGAAAGATATCAAGTAGAAATATACATCAAAAGGGAGAAATAAAAATGGATAAGTTTCTAGAAAGTATTATTCAAGCCGCTAAAGATGCGGGTGCAAAAGATATTGAAGTAGAAAAAATCAGTGGAAAGGATTTAACTTTTGGGCCTGAAGAAAAGCCTAAATTGAACATTATCAGATTGCTTTCAACAGCTCACTATGATGAAGATGGCAATCTTATTATTGAAATGGATGCAGGATTAGGAATTAGCGGAAGTGATTTCTTAAGTGAAGCATACGGTATTTCAGAAAAACAAGTAAAGGATATTTATGAATCAGCAATAAATGAGTTCGAAAAATGTACAGGTACATTAATAAAACTTATTGAAAATAAAATTGAAGAAAGAGACAAAGGGGAAAGTAAAGATGTCAGTGAAGATTAATGCATTGGAGTTAGAAAACGTTAAAAGAATCAAAGCAGTTAAGATTGATCCAACACAAAATGGATTGACTATTATTGGTGGGGACAATAACCAAGGTAAGACTTCGGTACTTGACAGTATCGCATGGGCTTTAGGTGGAGATAAAAATAAGCCCAGCAACGCTGCAAGAGAAGGCTCAACTATTCCACCAGTTTTAAAAGTTACATTAAGCAATGGAATTATCGTTGAAAGAAAAGGAAAGAACAGTTCTTTAAAAGTTACTGATCCTAGCGGTAAGAAAGCAGGACAAAACTTGTTGAATTCTTTCATTGAACAGCTTGCGTTGGATTTACCAAAATTCATGAACAAGACAAACAAGGAAAAGGCGGAAGTTCTTTTAAATATCATCGGAGTTGGAGATCAATTAGCTGTTTATCAAAAACAAGAAAATGAGCTTTATCAGGAAAGATTGACAGTAGGTCGTATTGCTGATCAAAAAGCTAAGTTTGCTAAGGAACAACCGTTCTTTGAAGATGCACCTAAGGATTTGGTAAGTCCTCAAGATTTAATCAATCAGCAACAGGCTATTCTTGCTCAAAATGGTGAGAACCAAAGAAAAAGAGAAAAGGTCACTCAATATGAGTATCAGGTTAAAACCTTAACTGATGAAGTAGTTCGCTATGAACAAATGCTAAATCAAAAGAAAGAGGAATTGAACAAGGCTACATATGATTTAAGCGTGGCCAAGACAGATGCTTTAGATTTATTGGATCAATCAACTGATGAACTAGAAAAGAACCTAGCTGAAATTGAAGAAACAAATCGCAAGGTTAGAGCAAATCTTGATAAGGAAAAAGCTGAAGAAGAAGCAAAAGGATATAAGTCACAATATGACAACCTTACAAATCAAATTGAAGATGTACGTAAACAAAAATATGACTTATTGAACAATGCGGATTTACCATTGCCTGAATTAAGTATTGAAGATAATGAATTGACTTACAAAGGAAAGAAATGGGACAGCATGAGCGGAAGTGACCAATTAAGAGTTTCTACTGCTATCGTTCGTAAATTAAATCCTGATTGCGGTTTTGTCTTATTAGACAAGCTAGAACAAATGGATCTAAGAACTCTAACAGAGTTCAATGCATGGCTTGAACAAGAAGGACTACAAGCTATTGCAACAAGAGTATCTACTGGTGATGAATGTTCAGTAATCATTGAAGATGGCTATGTAAAAGAAAATGTCTCTTTTCAATCCGCTCAACCAGTAAATACTCAACCAACATGGAAAGCAGGTGAATTCTAATGGATTTTGAAATTACTGAAGGAGTAATAAACGGAGCACAAAAAGTTGTTTTCTATGGTCCTGAAGGAATTGGTAAAACAACTTTTGCAATGAAATTTCCAGATCCTTTATTTATTGATACTGAAGGATCTACTAAAAAATATGATGTAAGAAGATTACCAAAGCCAACGAGCTGGCAAATGCTGATTGCGGAAGTTCAATCAGTCATTCAAAAAAGAAACTGTAAAACACTAGTTATCGATACTGCCGACTGGGCTGAAAGATTATGTACGGAAGCTATCTGTGCAAAACATGGTAAATCAGGTGTAGAAGAATTTGGATATGGTACAGGTTATACCTATATTGCTGAAGAATGGGGAAGATTTCTTAATCTTCTCCAAGATGTCGTAGATGTGGCCAATATCAATGTTCTTTTAACGGCTCATGCGACTATTCGTAAATTTGAACAGCCTAATGAAATGGGTGCTTACGATCGCTATGAATTAAAGCTTGGAAAGAAAACAACAGCACAAACTGCACCTCTTACAAAAGAGTGGGCAGACATGGTCTTATTTGCAAACTACAAAACATTCAGCGTGGCTGTAGATGATAAAGGTAAAAAGCATAAGGCACAAGGTGGTCAACGTGTCATGTATACATCACATCACCCTTGCTGGGACGCAAAGAATAGGGATGGATTACCTGAAGAACTGCCACTTGATTTTGGAGCAATTGCTCATTTATTTGCTCATCAATTAAGTGAGAATGTTACACCTGCACCAACAGTAAATACAGTACCTGTTATGAATGCTGTTCCTCAAGTTTCTCGAGAAGAACCAAAAGTTGAGGAAATCAAAGTAGATAAGGAATTACAAACAGTTGGAATTCAAGAAGCAGTACCTACTGTAAATGCAGCTTCAGTACAACAAACTGTACAAAGTACGATTCCAAAACCATTGAAGGATTTAATGGATCAAAATCTTGTAACTGAAGAAGAAGTTAGAAAAGCGGTCAGCTTCAAAGGATATTATCCTGAAGACACACCAATTGATAATTATGATCCAAACTTTATCAATGGAGTATTAATAGGTGCTTGGCCACAAGTATTAAAAATTATTAACGAAAATATCAGAGCATTTTAGGAGGATAATTAAATGGATGCATATAACAACGGGATGAATAACGGAATGATGGAAGGTCATGAATTAGATTGGGATGGTGTCATCGAAGAAGATGATGAATATATTATTTTACCACCTGATGATTATAACTTTGTAGTTAAAGGATATGATAGAACCAGATTTAATGGTTCTGAAAAAATGCCACCATGCAATCAGGTAACTGTAGATATTGCTATCAACTATAACGGTAAAGAAGTCATCATCAAACATAAATTATTTTTACATTCAAAAGTCGAAAGAATCTTAAGTGCCTTCTTTAGAGGAATTGGACAAAAGAAAAAAGGAGAACCATTAAAGATGAACTGGCCAATGGTTCCTGGTTCAACAGGGCGCTGTAAGATTGGTACAAAAATTTACAACGGCAATGAATACAATGAAATTAAAAAATTCTATCCAAAAGATGAAATGCCAGTTACACCACAAGCAACACCTAACTATAATCCAGGGTAATTCTAATGCAGTTAAGACCTTATCAACAAGAGGCACATGATTCTATATTTGAAGAATGGAACAAGGGAGTTCAAAAGACTCTCCTTGTTTTGCCTACTGGTTGTGGAAAAACAATCGTCTTTGCTGAGGTTGCCAAAGACTGCGTAAAAATTGGGGATAGAGTTCTTATTATGGCACATAGAGGGGAACTGCTTGAACAGGCAAGTGACAAGATTGCTAAGTCAACAGGACTTAAATGTGCTATGGAAAAAGCAAAAGAAACATGTATTGGAAGCTGGTTTAGAATCGTCGTTGGTTCAGTACAGACATTACAAAGAACCAAGAGATTAGAACAGTTTCCAAAAGATTATTTTGACACGATCATTATTGATGAAGCACATCATTGTTTAAGTGATGGTTATCAAAGAGTATTGGAATATTTTGACAGCGCTAAGGTATTAGGTGTAACGGCTACACCTGATAGAGGAGATATGAGAAATCTAGGAAGTTTCTTTGAAAGTCTTGCTTATCAGTACACACTTCCAAAAGCTATCAAAGAAGGTTATCTAACACCTATAAAGGCACTTACGTTACCGTTAGAGATGGATTTGTCCGGGGTCGGAGTTCAGTCTGGTGACTTCAAGGTAAGTGATATAGGAACTGCGTTGGATCCTTATCTTGAACAGATAGCAAAAGAAATGAAAAAGTATTGTAAAGATAGAAAGACAGTTGTTTTTCTTCCTTTAGTCAAAACTTCTCAAAAGTTCAGAGATATTTTAAATGCTAATGGATTTAAGGCTGCAGAAGTAAATGGAGACAGCAAAGATCGTGCGGAAATATTAAAAGATTTTGAAAATGACAAATACAACGTCTTATGTAATTCAATGCTGTTAACCGAAGGATGGGATTGTCCTAGTGTTGACTGTATTATCGTTTTGCGACCAACGAAAGTGAGAAGTTTATACTCACAAATGGTCGGTCGTGGTACTCGTCTACGTGAAGGCAAGGACCATCTGTTACTACTTGATTTTTTATGGCATACGGAACGCCATGAATTATGTCATCCAGCCAACTTGATTTGTGAAAACGATGAAGTGGCCAAACAGATGACAAAGAATTTAGAAGATAAAGCAAGTGCATCACTTCCTGAAGATGTGCTTGAAGCAATAGATATAGAAGATGCTGAAAAAGAAGCTCAAAGTGATGTCATTGCTCAAAGAGAAGAATCACTTGCTAAACAGCTTGCTGAAATGAGAAAACGCAAAAGAAAGCTTGTTGATCCATTGCAATTTGAAATGAGCATCATGGACCAAGATTTACAAAGTTATACGCCATCATTTGGATGGGAAATGGCGCCAGCAAGTGAAAAACAAATAAAGGCATTAGAAAAATATGGAATCTATCCTGACAGTGTCGACAATGCTGGAAAAGCAACTTTGCTGTTAGACAGATTGCATAAAAGACAAGAAGAAGGATTGGCTACACCTAAACAAATTAGGCTGTTAGAAAACAAAGGATTCAAACAAGTGGGAACATGGTCTTTTGAATCGGCTAGAAAATTAATCAATAGAATAGCTGCTTCAGGGTGGAGAGTTCCTAATGGAATAGATCCTGCAACATATAAAGAAGGAGATTAAAAGTGGAGTATACAACTGATTTATTAGAAATACTGAATAATATTGATCCTTCTCTTCTTGATTATCAGGAATGGTGCTGTGTTGGTATGGCACTTAAATTTGAAGGATATACCGCTAGTGACTGGGATTCATGGAGTCAACGTGATTCTAAAAGATACCATAAAAACGAATGTTACAGAAAATGGGATTCTTTTACTGGTTCTGGTGTAACGGGTGGAACCATAGTTCAGTATGCTAAAAATCAGGGATGGGTTCCACCAATGATAAACCAAGAAAGTGGTCATGAACTTGATTGGGATGATGTTATTGAAAAAGATGAACAGGTCATTATTGATAAGAACTGGATAGAAGGCAGAGAAGTAAGAGAACCTAATAATTGGAATCCAGTAAATGAACTTATTACTTATTTGGAAATCCTGTTTGATTCAACTGAAAATGTTGGCTATGTCACAAAGACATGGCTTAAGGATGAAAAACATTTGCCAACACAAGGATGTTGGGACAGAACTGCAGGAAAGCTCATACAACAGTTAAATAAATGTGATGGCGATATTGGGGCTGTTTTAGGTGATTACAACAAAGAAGGGGGTGCATGGATACGATTTAACCCGTTAGATGGAAAAGGCTGTAAGAACTCAAATGTAACAGATTTTAAATATGCTCTTGTAGAAAGTGATTCAATGCCAATAGCTGAACAGAATGCAGTATTGAGAGAATTGGAATTACCGATAGCATGTTTAGTTCATTCAGGAGGTAAAAGCCTTCATGCAATCGTAAGAATTGAAGCAAATGATATGAGGGAATATCGTAAACGTGTTGATTACCTCTACAACATCTGTAAAAAGAATGGTCTTGATGTCGATACACAAAATCGTAATCCATCACGTCTATCAAGAATGCCAGGAGTTATTAGAAATGGCCATAAGCAGTTTCTTGTTGATACAAACATTGGTAAGGAGTCATGGGATGAATGGTACGAATGGATTGAAAGTATCAATGATGATTTGCCTGATCCTGAATCATTGGACGCTTGCTGGAATGATATGCCACAACTTGCATCACCATTGATTGATGGAATATTAAGACAAGGACATAAGATGCTGATTGCTGGACCATCAAAAGCTGGTAAGTCGTTTGCGCTTATTGAAATGTGTATTGCCATTGCTGAAGGTACGAGATGGTTTGGATGGAAATGTGCACAAGGAAAAATATTGTATGTCAATTTGGAGTTGGATAGACCTTCATGTTTACACAGGTTCAAGGATGTTTATAATGCGCTCGGTATTAAGCCAAATAACCTTTCTAATATCGATATTTGGAATTTAAGGGGTAAATCTATTCCTATGGATAAACTTGCTCCTAAATTGATTAGAAGAGCATCTAAGAAAGACTATATAGCTGTAGTTATAGATCCAATTTACAAAGTCATTACTGGTGATGAAAACAGTGCGGACCAGATGGCAAACTTCTGTAATCAGTTCGACAAGATCTGTAATGAATTAGGTACATCCGTTATTTACTGCCACCACCATTCAAAAGGTTCACAAGGCGGGAAAAGAAGTATGGATCGTGCCAGTGGTTCAGGAGTATTTGCACGTGATCCTGATGCATTGCTTGACTTGATTGAACTGGATCTAAATGAAGCACATTACAAACAGTTAAGAAATATGAGTGCTTGCAAATGCTGTGTTGACTATCTAAGAGCAAACAGACCCGAACTGTTAAATGAACTTTCACAAGATGATGTTCTTTCTCAAAGTATCATGATTGATTTCTGTAAAAGCAAACTTGGCCATGATTACTACAAAGAACTGGATACGTTTGTAAATGAAGCAAGGGACAAAGCTACATCAATTACTGCATGGAGAATTGAAGGAACGTTGAGAGAGTTCTCTAAGTTTCCACCAGTAAATCTATATTTTGAATATCCAGTACATGTCGTTGATCAAGACGGAGTTCTTCAAGATATTGATCCTGATGATGTCAAACCTCAATGGCAAAAGGCCAAAGAAAAGAGACAGGAACAGGCTGAAAAAAATAAAAACAAGAAAGTAAATCAGTTTGAAATTGAGTTCTCAAACATTGAAATAGAAGGTAGAGAAGTACCTGCAGAAGAGCTTGCAGAGAAGTTAAATACAGCCCCAAAAACATTACTTGGATGGCTAGGAAAAGGTAAAAAAAGGAATGAAGATTTAGCTGAAAATTTTGAAGCTTTCTATGGCGAAGATGGCAAAAGATACATCAAAAGAAAGGATGATTAAAGGGTGCGACGGACCATGGTGTATCGCACGGTCGCATGGGTGGGTGCGACGGACCTATATATATAT
>OIEG01000557.1_pt1 | contig 15844 bp, 11 predicted proteins | sample 1581751 | NCBI WGS metagenome assembly OIEG01 (sample SAMN01760950, study PRJEB22395) | human gut metagenome | reverse complement strand
GAAGTGCGTGGCGATGAAGACGAAACGCTCGAATTCGGCTACCAGGGAGATGCGGGCTTCGGTTCGATCGGGGTTCGGCAAGGAAAGTATTTCGGTCGAGAGAGGCTCTTCGCGCGAGAGAATCCCGTTGCCGTACTGCCCTCCCCGCTGGTCGATGGCACGACCGAACGTAGCATACATTCCCGTACGATTCGCCAGTTCCCGAATCTGCGAGACAGGATGCCAAGAGGTCTTTTCATCCAGTTCCTGAAGCGCAATGGCATCGGGTGCCACAAGGCTGATGACCTTGGCCGTCATGTCGTAGTGCGCCCGATCATAGGCCGGATTCTGTGTAATAGGCCCTTCGCAGCGATGAGTATTGTAGGTTGCCAGGCGCAGGGAGTTATCCAGCCGGTCGTAACCATCGACATAAGGATTCGAACCGCCATTCCCGGAAGCGAATCCGAGATCAAAATCGGAATTGTCCCCTTCCAGATCGTGGCAGGCGGATGCACCTACTGCCAAGCAGAATAACAAGGCTATCGTTTTCAATGTTTTCATTTCGATTCGTTTTTAGATTAAAAAGGCAGTCCGTCATTCCATCCGGGATTCTGTGAAATAGCGCCCTGCGTAAGCACCCGATCATCGGTCGGAATGGGGTAAAGATAATCGCGCTCTTCGTTCCAGATACGTTGCTGTGTACTATGAGCCAAAACATTGCCGCTCGTTTCTCCGCTCAGAACGATATCCGACCCTAATTTAAGGTAAAGTACGTCGGCGCTGTTTCCCGGAGCCTTCTCGGTATCGTATATGCAAACGTCAACCGACCCGTTCCCGTCAAGATCGTACTCGCCCGTACCGGGAAAGTAAAGCCCTTCGATAGGTTTTTCGAAACGTTTGCCTTCTTTCCAACGCATAATGTCCCAATAACGAAGTCCCTCCATCGGAGTTTCAAGCGTCCGCTCGCGGCGGATTTCCAGAATGACCCCCTTGTTGGCTCCGGTCACGTTGGCATATCCCGTTTCGGATGAGGAGAGATAAGGATCAGGATGCGCATTCGCTTCTTCCATGTCGAGGTCGGGTAACCCGGCACGAACACGCAACGGCCGGATCGTATTATCAAGGTCCGCCTGTTTCAATGTTCCCAATTCGGCCTTGGCTTCGGCATAGTTCAGCAGCACCTCCGCCAACCTGAAAAGAGGCATATCGTTGGTCGAGGCTTTGTTTGCGTCATATCTCTCTTCGGTGAGATATTTGATAAGCTGATATCCGGTCGTCGAGCGCGAAAGGTCCGGGGCCAGTTCCTTGCTGCCGCCGATTCGTTTGTACCCCGGAGTGCGGAGTGTCTGCGCCATGCGCAAATCGCGGTTCTTGCACTCTTCGACAAATGTCTTGGTAGCATAGTCCGCCTGATCCGTGTAGCGTGATCCGTCGCGCATAAGGTACATGTTGACCACGTTGCGCGTCATGCCGGGACGTCCCATCGTCGCACCCGTAAGGTGCCCGTTGACATCGTGCGTCATACCGCTGATGGCCGACGTATAGGCCCGCGCCAGAATGATCTCTGTTCCAATGGCATTCTGAGATGTGAAAAGATCCTGATAAGGCGTGCTGCCACTCGTGTAAATCGAATAGGGCCCGGTCAAGAAAGGCTCCGAAGCATTGACGCACGCCTGAAGAAACTCTTCATATCCGTCGAGTCCGTGATATTTCCGGAATGTCCCTTCGAATAACGCGATACGCGACTTCAAAGCGCGAGCCGTCCATCGGGTTACGCGGTAGACATTCTGCACCTCGGGCAGATTGGCGATGGCGAAATCCACATCCTCCATTACTTTCTCCATAACCGACTCGCGCGGATCACGCCCTTCGTACAGTTCTTCTTCATCCGAACCCAGCGGACGGTCCACCCAAGGCACATCGCCATAGCGTTTGACCTTCTCGAAGTAGAAATAGGCCCGGAAAAAGCGGGTCAGGCCCTCGTATTCAAGTCGCACGGACTCATCCTCGACTTGCGATGCACGTGAAAGGAAGAAATTCATTTCACGCAACTTTTTCCAGTTCCAGTTACCGTCGGTCGGCATGGGCTTGCGCACTCCCGATATTTCGTCGGCCAGCACATCGCGCACGATAACATCGTAAGGCTCGCTATAAATACCCTCGGCGGACGGGAAGACGGTGTAGTAATTGTTCGTCCAAAGCTCGCAGTCGGTCTCCGTCTTGAAATAGGTATCCGGGGAGAGACGGTCTTTCGGCTGATAGTCGAGCATGTCCTCGCACGATATACAGGCTATAGCTGCGGAGAGGAACAACGCATTGATGATCGTATGTTTCATGGTCGTATGTTTAGAATGTCAGGTTGACGCCGAAAGCAAAGGTTTTGTACCACGGATAGGCGTCCGAATTTCCGCTGTTGGTAGTCGCTTGCTCCGGATCGATAAAATCGCTGTGCAATTTCGTAAAGTAGAACAGATTTTCACCGCTGAAATAGATGCGGCATTTCGAAAGTCCTACTTTTGATATCCATCGTTCGGGCAAACTATACCCAATAGTAAGATTTTTCAGGCGACAATAAGCCAGATTTTGCAGGTAACGATCGTTGACGTTGCGCATTGAGTGCTTGGAATCGCGGGCCGAATAAGCACGGGCGCGGGGGAAATAGGCGTCGGGATTCTCTTCACTCCAAACATCGGACATGAAATTGCGCGGAATGAACGATGCGAACGGACGGACATAGGGGCCCCAGAATTTGATGTTGTCGTTGGCAGGATACCAGTCTCGACGTCCTACGCCCTGAAAGAAGGCCGAAATGTCGAATCCGCACCATTCGAATGACAGGTTCAGACCATAGGTATAACGAGGGGTGCTGTTTCCGATTTTCACACGGTCACCCGGATTATCGAGCGTACCTGCCCCCTCATTTACGGCATTGTCGCCGTTCAAATCGAGATATTTCATATCGCCGGCTTGAATCCCTCGTCCGTATTCGCCCGCATCAGTGCGAAAATAGTCGTAGCAGACTTCGGTCAGATCGATCCGGGAGGCATATTCCTGGGCTTCGGCGGTCGTCCGGAACAAACCGCCTATACGGTATCCCCATATTTCGCCCACTTCTTTGCCTACGTAGGGATCGCTCAAAATTCCCGAAGGGTTATCCACTTTGGTGTACTTGGCCGTATAATCAGCCAAGGTCGCCGTCACAGCGTAATGGAAAGGACGTCCGGCGACCTTGAACGAATCCCGCCAGCCGAGTGCCAGTTCCCATCCTTTGGTACGGATGTCATTGGCATTGACCATAGGCTCATCAGCACCATAAATCGACGGCAGCGATTTTCCTTGAGTCAGGATGCCTTTTACATCGCGGATATAGGCATCGAACGTAAGGTTCAAGCGCGAACGCAGCATATTCAAATCAATACCGATATTCTTGTGTACCACTTTCTCCCAGGTGAGATTGCCCGCCACCGGATCGTCTGCATAGGCATAAGCGCCCCCGCTGACCTTGTCGAACGTGTAGTTGCCCATTACTTTTTGCGTGTTAACGCTCTGTATGTAATCGTACGATCCTACATCCTGGTTACCCAGCGTACCGTAAGAGGCCCGAATTTTAAGGTTGTCGATTACGCTGCGGACCGGCTCGAAGAATTTCTCTTCGCTGATCCTGTACCCCAGCGAAAACGACGGAAAGAATCCGAAGCGATCCCCGCGGGGGAACTTCGACGATCCGTCATAACGGCCGTCTACCTCGAACAAATAGCGTCCCTTATAGTTGTAGGCTGCTCGATAGAAGACGCCTACGGTTGCACGTTCGTCGCGGCCTCCGATAAGTTCGGGGATTTCACCCACTGCGAGATTAAAATCCGAGAGATCCTTAGTCAGCAGATCTTCACGTGTAACTTTCAGATCTCGATGGCGGCGTGTCTCGTAGTTGAAACCTCCGATCACCTCCAGGTTGTGTCCGTTCCAATCGTTTTTGTAGGTGGCGAACGCATTCGCCGTATAGAAATTCTGATCGTAGACTACCTCCCGATAAGAGTCGGAGTAATTGGTTGTCATCGTCTCCACCTCACCCGGGTATTTCGAATACTGTACATCCATCTCCCGGTAGTCATTGCGCAGGTACCCTTTCTTATAACCGAAATCGGCCTGTGCCGTCAGATTTTTATGAATTTTGAAGATGAAATCGAATTTGGTGGCCATTTCCTGAGTCAGATTGTGGCCTCCGGTACCTCCCTGTTGCATCATAGCGACCCATCCGTCCGACGGGAAGTGCGTCGAAGAGTAAGTCAGAGAAGTATAAGCCACAGACGTTCCGTCGGGATTCATCGGAACGAAACTGGCCAGACAGTGCATTCCCGGACGGCGCCAGTTGGTCGATTCGCTCTCCACTCCCGAATAAGTATAGCGGCCGCTAAACATGCGTGTGGAATTCTTAATTTCGAGCCACGGGCGCACCTCGAACGAAAGGTTCGAACGGATATTGTACGATTTATAGCCGTCGTCTCCGAGTTTCTGTACTCCGTCCTGCGAATAATACCGGCCGCTGACGAGATAAGACATCTTGTCACTGCCACCCGAAATGCTGATATTGTGATCGGTCGTGGGACGGCTCATGTCGTAGAGGTAGTTGTACCAGTCGAAGTTGGCCAAGTAGACGTAGTTTTCGCGTCCAAAGCGGTTGTTGATGATGACCCACGGACGATCGGGATGTTCGGTCTTGTCGTTACGCCGTTCCCACATGGCCTGATAGTCGGCCTGGGTGTAATTGGTATAACGTACGCCGCGACCCGACTCCATGAAGAAATCGGCGATGCCGGCCGAATAATAGCCGCGAGTCTCGTAATCGGTAGAGGTCGTCGGCGCCGAGAAAGCGAAATAGCCATCGTAGGATACCGTTGCTTTCTGATTCCGGCTACCGCTCTTCGTGGTGATCAGAATCACGCCGAAAGCGGCTTTTGCACCGTAGATGGCAGCCGAGGCCGCATCTTTCAGCACGGAAATCGTTTCGATGTCGTTGGCGTTGATGCGGTCGGGATAACTCTCCACGCCATCGACAAGAATCAGCGGACTGCCGCCGTTGGGCGAACCCGTGCCGCGAATCTGGAAACTGGCTCCTGCACCGGGCTTGCCCGAAGAAACCGTCACGTTGAGATTGGGAACCATACCCTGCAAAGCCTGTCCGAGATTGGCGACCGGGCGATTTTCCAACTCTTTCGACGTGACCTGTGCTACTGCGCCGGTCAGATTCGCTTTTTTCTGGGTGCCGTAACCTACGACGACCACATCGTCGATTAGGGTATCATCCTCGGCTAATACGACATCGTAAACATCTTTCGAGGCAAGTACGCTGAACTCTTGGTCGGCATAACCCATGAACGAAACAACGACCGTGGCCCCTGTCGCGACATTGTGCAGGGAAAACGAACCGTTGTCGGTTGTAGTAACACCGATGGTCGTGCCTTTCACAATGACACTGGCACCGGGGATCGGTTGTCCCGAAGCGTCGGTCACTCGACCGGAGACCGATACGACAGACTGTGAGGTCTGTGCGGCGACCGGACTAACCGCAAAGAACGATATCAAGAGCAGTATCGCTCCGACGAGCGTCCGGAACAGCCGATGGTTTTGAAAATGTTTCATAATTTATTCAGTTAGTAGATTTACGAATTGATCCGAAATGGCATACCGGACAAAAGATAAGTCCCGCCACGACATTTCGAGGCCGTTTCTGCCAATACTCAATAGTCCAGTTCCACGACGACAGGGAAATGATCCGAAGGCGTGTGTGCCCGGTATTTTCCCGCCGTGTCAGTCGGAACTCGATAAGTGTCGGTCAGAATGCCGTAGCGCAACGGCCGGAAACCGGGTGTTATGAAAACGTGATCGATACGCCGGAAAGTCTTCACATCGGGATCGAACCAATTTTCCGTGCCAGTGGTTGCCAGCCTGATCGGCGCCGCATCGTAAGCGTCGCCAAGTATTCCGGATTCACACAGCAGCGCATGGCAGTCACTCGTTTCGCCCACGTTGAAATCTCCCGTGAGAACGACACGTTCACCGCGGCACATCTCCCGGATCTTGTCCAATACCAACCGACAGCTTTCTATCTGTGAACGCTGACCTTTGTGATCGGTATGCAACGTGAAAAACCAGAACCGTTTGCGGCTTTTCCTGTCGAGAAACCGGCCCCAAGTGCAAATGCGTACGTAAGCAGCGTCCCAGCCTTTGACAGGCCGGGTGGAATCTTCAGCCAGCCAAAAGTGTCCAGAGTCAAGGAGCCGGAACCGGTCGCGCTTGTAGAGAATCGGAGCGTATTCGCCTTTTTCAACACCGTCGTCACGTCCCACACCGATATAATCATAATCGGGCAAAACCGCAAGCAGGTCCAGCAGTTGGCCATGAAGCACCTCCTGCGCACCGAAAATGTCGAAATCGTGGAAACGGACGAGATCGGCGATGACGGGGCATCGTTGCGCCCATCCGTCTCCCTGAGCCGCATCTTTCGGATTGGCGTTTCGGAGGTTGTAACTGGCTACGGTGAGAGTTTGTGCTCCGGCGAACATTCCCGATGCCAATAACAGAAATAGTCCAAGTATCCGTTTCATAGCTCAGTCGTTTCCGGTACGGAATCTCCGGGCGTCTCGACCTCCGGATCGTAGACGGCAACCCCGACGTGCGAGTCGGCACAGCCGTAGTAAAGATACCATTTGGATTTGTAATAAACCAATCCTTCAATGAAGACCGTACCGTCTTTATACTGCCCGCTCTTCTCGAAATCATCCACCGGACGGAAGAACGGCACGTCAAGACGCCCGAGTACCTTTCCCGGATCCTCCGAGTCGAACAAAAGCTGTCCTGCGGAATAAGTCCCTGCCGGATAACGCATGTCGCGGTGGGCGTCAACCCGGTTCTTACCGTTGTAAAGCAAAAGGATGCCTTTATCGGTCAGCACAGCCGGAGGACCGCATTCGGTCAGCGCACTATCGAAATAGCCATTCCGCGGATAGACCACGCCTTTCAGTTCTCCGTTTTCATCCAATTCCGGAGTCCAGTTGATCAGGTCATCCGACGTGGCAATATTGATCATCCGTTCACCCCAATACATCAGATATTTACCGTTTACGCGCGAGATGACGAGTTTATCGCCGTCGAGTTTGGTTACGATCGATCCCGATTTGCTCTTCAAATCGAGGAAACGCCCTGAGTAAGCTTTCTGAAAAGCGTAGCCGTGTTTCGTCCAATTCACCAAATCTCGCGACGTAGCCACACAGAGCCGCGGAATCCGGCGGTTCCACGATGTGTAAAGCATTACATAGGTGCCATCTTCGGTTACGGCAATGCGCGGATCTTCACATCCGCCCGGCCAATCGTACGACTTCAAGGCATCCTCTGTCGGGAAAAGTACCGGATCATGCCGGAGTTCCATCGTTACGCCGTCCTCGCTTTGCGCCAAACCTATGCGCGAAGTGCGTTTGCCGATACCCGTCGCCGAATTATCCTCGGCACGGAAAAGCACGCAGATCTTTCCGTCCTTGACGGTTGCCGCCGGATTGAACGTATCGCTTTCCATCCATCCGACAGAATCCTTGCGCATCGGACAGAAAAATTTGACTCGCGGATCAGGCTGGATAACGGGATTAACCTCTGCGGGACGGACGAATCCGCCCAAGGCCCATTCCGGCAACCTATTTCCGTCTGTGGCGCTTTCCGTTCCGGAACGCCCCGCACCTCCGCAGCCGGAAACCATGATCCCGGCCATTAGGAGCAAAATGACATTGAATGATTTCCTCATAATGGTTAATTTAGGTTTTGCAAAAATAGACAACCGTCGGGATAACATAGTTCTCTATTCTTCAGAAAACGTATTCTACGCTTTTGAAAAAGGTCCTCTCTGTTCCGAAAAAAGTTCTGTCTCGATTTTCCCGGGAGGCAAAATTTTGTTTTCCCGGTCCGGCTCGTTATCTTAGCAATATGAAACAGCTGAAATATCCGTTACTCATTCTGACATTCTGCCTGACGGGCTTGGCCACTCATGCGGGGGAACAATATATGCTCGAACGATTGTCCAATGAGAACGGATTGTCGAACAATTCCGTAAACTGTTTCTGCGAAGATTCGCGCCACCGGCTTTGGGTAGGAACCTGGGACGGGCTGAATGTCTACGACGGACGGACGTTCCGAATCTACCGGCATAAGCGGAATTCCCCAGGAAGCATCGGCAACAATGTTGTCCGGCAAATTATTGAACAGGATTCGCTTACGATATGGGTAGTGACGAACGATTGTGTGAGTCGCTGGGATGAACGAACACAACTTTTCACCAACTATCGCCCCGGGTACGAAAACATTTCGCCGAAAGGAACATTATCGTGCCTGATGGGAAAAACCTCCCGGCAGGAGATGCTGGTCTGTGTGAAACAGCAGGGATTCTATCTTTATCGGACAGAAGACAAAGAATCTCAGTTCGTTCCGGTCCGCGGAGGCGATTCTGCGGTGCTATCCATGCTGCTCGACGATACCGACCGCATCTATCTGCTAACCGAATCGCGGGAGATCCGGTGCTACCGATTGCTGCTCGACGAGAGCGGTAAGATTCCCGTTCTCACAGAGGAGTCCCCCCTGGAAACGGAACGTCCGGTGTCGGACATGGTCTTAGCCGGGAATATGCTGGTGATAAATTACGGGAAGACATTGGAAACGGTAGATCTTCGTACGCGAGAACGACTCTCGATCGAAACCGGATTGCCGCAGATCGGACGAATCGCTTATCGAAACGGATCGCTTTTTCTCACGGATCGAAACGGAGACCGACTCGTCCGTTACAATCTGCATACGAGGCGTACCGAGTCCATCGATGCGTTTCCTTCCCGAACGGCAGTGTTTTCGCTCTATGCCGGATCTCAGGAGATCGTTTGGGTAGGAACCGACGGGCGGGGGCTGTTGAAGATTTTCGAATATACCTCACCTTTCCGAACGGTTCATACCGCCTATCCGGTCCGTTGTTTTGCCCGACGGGACGATGGTACGATACTGGTAGGGACGAAAGGCGAAGGGATCAGATTGTTCGACAAACGCACACGAATGATTACAGGAGAGATTACCACGGCACAGGGACTGATCTCCAATACCGTTTACAGTATGCGCAAGAACAGCCGCGGAGATATCTTCATCGGGACAGAAGGCAAGGGAATCAACTATTTGCCGCGCGGGAAAGATATTCCGAGCCGATTGTACCTTCCGGCGGACGATTTTTCTGTCAAGTCGATATACAGCCTCGCTTTCAGCCATGGCGACTCGCTCCTGTGGGCCGGGACCTCGGGTTCGGGCTTAATCCGCATTCGCGTGGAATACCACCCAAGGAAAGGATACGTCGCCCGCGACATCCGGCAGTACAAAGCTTCGGGAGCCCATGCCGCTCTGGGCAGCAACATTATTTATTCCATCGTCCGCGGCACCGATCCCAATATACTCTGGCTCGGGACCCGCGGTGGCGGTGTCGTGCGGTTTGACACCCGTTGGGAGCGATTCGAAAATACCGATGACCCGGCAGAGACCGCAGGAGAAAAAAATAGAGACATTCTTTCGCTGATCCAAGGAGCAGACGGCGGGTTGTGGGCCGGAACCAGTTACGGATTGAATCGGTTGGCGGAAAAAGATGGACAGATGCGGATCACGGGATTCCCGGGTGAAAATGAACTGGGAGATCCGGCGGTTCACGGTATCGTGGAAGATTTGGCCGGTAATTTATGGATTAGTACAGGCAACGGCATAACTTGCATTGACCGGCTTTCCGGAAAGACAATTCAGTACACATCTCGCAATGGTTTGCAAAACGATGAGTTTTCGGATGGAGCCTATTTCCGAGATAATGAAATGGATGTCTTTTTCGGGGGTGTGGCAGGTTTCAGCTATTTCAATCCGGAAGAAATGCGCCTGCGTAATTTTGAGCCCGAAATCAGGCTTGCCGGCTTGCGGATCAACAACAAGGAGTTGAATGTTTATGATCGGGTGAAAACGAACGTGCTGAACTTAGCCTACGACGAAGCCCATGTGTCGTTAACATTTTGTGTCGGCGATCTGATCAACAATGAAAACTGCGTATTCGCATATCGAATCGCCGATTTTTCAGATGCATGGATCTACAATGGAAGCAACCCCACCGTTTCCATCACCCGACTGCCGCCGGGGCGTTACCAGCTCGAGGTGCGCTATACAAACGGAGACCGTGTGTGGAGTAAGTCAACGTCCATGTTCGAACTGCATGTAGGGCATCCATGGTGGTTCAGCGGGTGGGCTATTTTCGCTTATTTCGTTTTGTCGGCACTGATCACAGCGATCGTCTATTCAGTCATTCGCAACAGAATCCGGTTGAACCGGCAACTTTTGTTGGAGCATATCGAAAAACGGCAGCAACAAAAGATGCACGAATCACAACTCAACTTCTTCGAGAACATCGCTCACGAGTTCTTCACGCCGTTGACCCTGATTTACGGTCCCGCACAGCAGTTACTCGAACGAGTGGAACTGGATAACTATGCAAAGCGGTACGTGCACCTCATCAAAAATAATGCTGATCGAATGCAGCAGTTGCTCAATGAGTTGATGGAGTTCCGCAAGGCAGATTCCGGACATACGGTTCTCCGTGCAGAAACTATCAATTTGAGTTCCATGCTCAATTCCATCGTAGACAATTATACGGAGATAGCAGGTGAAAGCAGAATCGAACTATCGGTGCATATCGGTGGGACAGAACCTTTTACAACGGACCGGAATGCACTGGAAAAGATCATTTTCAATCTTCTTTCCAATGCATTCAAATATACGCCGGAAAAAGGATATATCCGAATCTGGCTCAATATGCAACCGGACGGCTCCATTCGGTTCCGTGTACGTAATTCCGGACGGGGCCTTACAGAAAAGCAGTGTGCCGAGGTATTCAACAGGTTCCGGATTTTCGAACATACCCAACAACGCCATGCCATAAGTACGGGAATCGGGCTAAATCTTACCAAGGGGCTTACCGAACTGCTCGGCGGACGGATTTCAGTGGAGAGCCGGTTAAATGAATATGTTGAGTTCCAAGTCATCGTTCCGCCCATGCCGCTTCCTGATGTAACGCCTGTACAACCGACACAGGAAGCAGGCGCCCTCCATGTGCCGAAAATGCAGATCGAACAAACGCGTTTTACGGTATTGGTCGTAGAGGACGATTATAATGTGCGTGAACTATTCCGCGATATTCTGGCCCCACATTACACCGTACTGACGGCCAATGACGGTAACAACGGACTCGAAATGCTACGGCAAAACCTGCCCGACTTAGTCTTGTGCGACATCGTCATGCCCAGACTCGACGGAATCGGGTTGATTGACCGCATCCGTTCCGATGAACGTACGGCTCATATCCCGATCGTAAGCGTTTCAGCAAAACTGTCCATTGAAGATCGTATCGTAGCAGTAGAACACGGCGCCGACGCTTACATCACCAAACCGTTCCATCCCCGTCATATTTTAGCGACAGTCGAACAATTATTACACAAACGCACGGTATTGAAAGAGTATTTCAATTCGGCACGTTCGGACGTGACCGTGCGCGAAGGAATTACGCTTCATCATGAAGATGAACGGATGTTGCACGAAATCGTCGTTTTCATCGAAAATAACATCGATGACGAATCACTCAATCCGACGGCCATTTCCGATTTCATCGGCATCGGAAAAACTTCGCTTTATGAAAAGCTGAAAGAACTCACGGGGAAAACGCCTGGAGAATATATCCGGATGGTCCGTTTGGATCACGCTTCTAAACTTCTCCGGACAACACAGTTGACCGTACAGGAAATCATGTACAAATCGGGGTTCAGCAGTAAATCTTATTTTTATAAGGAGTTCGCAGCTCGATTCGGGTTATCCCCCAAAGAATATAGGAAAGCTAATTGCAAATAAATCTATAGTTTTTTGTTTTTCAATAACTCGATAGGAACTTTTAGAATCAAAAGTATCACAAATTTGGTAAAAAGGCAAATGTAAGCATTGGTATTGATAATCAGGTAGTTTTTCTATCCAGTTCACTCTATACAGGTTGTCGAATCGGTAGTCGGCGGCATCGTCAAGCGTGGGTTCAGTTACCAAAGCATTACCTCGTTCGGGAATGCCTTTTATTTCCTAAAATAGTGATTTACCGTCTATTGCATTTCCATTCATCTTGACCGAAGACTCTGCGGAAATTAGTTTTGTATCCCTAAAAAAGCAGAGTTATGCGCAGCACATTCAAGGTTCTGTTCTACCTGAAAAGGAACAAGAAAAAAACACAGTCTGCGGTTCCCCTCATGGGCCGCATCACGGTCAACGGTACTATTTCGCAATTCAGTGCGAAGCTCACGGTTCCGGAGCGTTTGTGGGAAGTCCGCGGCGGCCGTGCCAAGGGGCGGAGTCTCGAAGCCGACCGTATCAACCGCCATCTGGACGATATCCGCTCGCAGCTCGACCGTCATTATCGGGATATCCGCGACCGGGAAAGCTATGTGACGGCCGAGAAGGTGAAGAACGCCTGGCTGGGATTCGGGAAGCGTTACCGCACCCTGCTGTCCACTTTCCGCAGCTTTACGGACGACCTGCACGGCCGTATCGGCGTCGACCGTTCGAAAAACACGTGGTACCGTTATCTTGCCACGATGAAACACCTGCAAGCGTTCCTTACTGTAAAATACCGTGTGAGCGACATCGCCCTTGCCGAACTGGAACAGTCCTTTATCGAACAGTTCCATGTTTACTTGAGAACGGAATGCAATCTCAAGCTTACGAGCATCTGCCGTTATCTGGACTGCCTGATCAATGTGGTCAAAGTCTCCTTCAACGACGGAATCATGCCCCGCAATCCGTTCGCCTCGTACCGTTACAACGAACCCACGCCGGAGCGTGCTTTCCTGAACGAGGAAGAGATCCTCACGCTTCAGCATGCCGCGCTCCGCACGAAGAAACAACGTATGATCCGCGACCTGTTCCTCTTCTCCTGTTTTACGGGCATCTGCTACGCGGATCTGAAAACCCTTGCATGGAAACAGCTCGAACAGGATACGCACGGCGACTGGTGGGTCACAGGCAACCGCTGCAAGACGGACACACGGTACGTGGTCAAACTGCTGCCTGCTGCCTTGTCCATTCTGGAACGTTACCGGGACGGCACGGATTATGTCTTTTCTTTTATGCCGCATCTGAATACGGTCGACCGTTCCCTGAAACGGATCGCTGCCTTGTGCGGCATCGAAAAGAAGCTGACCTTTCATGTCGGACGCCATACCTATGCCACGACGATCTGCCTGATGAACGGCGTGTCGCTGGAAACGCTCTCGAAGATGCTGGGGCATAAACGCATCACCACGACGCAGACCTATGCGAAGGTTACCCAGCCGATGATCGACCGTGAGGTGGAGATGCTCAAAATAAAGTTGGCGGATAAATTCATGGCTGTATAAAAATAGCGGACAGTTGGGAAAAACGATAAGGAGCCATGTGAGAACAGCATATATCGTCTCACCCTTAAAAGCAAAAAAGTCTGATATATCCCTGTAATCTCTTTCCGCCGGCAGGAAATATATCGCCGGAGATGAAAATACGCAAGGCCATGCGAATCGCCCGAAGGGCGAGCCTTGCGTATTTCCATCTTCGGCGTTTTGCTGGACGCTACCGTCGGAAAAGGCGGCTTTCTGCGCCCCGGAGGCTACCCAACGGGCTATTGACTCTACGACACGCATATCAGAAACCCAAAGTAATCGGTCATTGCATTGCCTGTTCAAAACGGTTGTCTGTTATTCTTCTTTTCGTGGAGATAATTCAGCTCGTCGCTGTAAATTCCGATTACAAAGCGCAGCATATTGTCGACCAAGGCCGTTAATCTTGTATTATCGTTTCCCAGCAGGTGGAGGATTTCCGATACTTTGTGCTTGGTTTGGGCGCTGACATAGATCGCCGAACGGTTACGGCAATCCACCGGTGCGAAGAAGGTGCGTTCGAAGTCCGGCAGCGAGAGCTTTTTACGACGGAAGCCGGCAGGCTCCTTTCCAGTAGTCGTTTGGGTGTTGACGTCTGTTTTTTCAGTCGTCGGTGCCGATGCTTCGGATACCGTTTCCGATGTGTTTTCCTCGGGAGCGTCCGTATTTTTCTCTTCCGGGTCGGGAATCCGGCGGACGACTTTCGAGTCCAAAGGAGCTTGTCCGGCGATCATCTGACGCATCAGTTCCTCGGCGGCTTCGATACAGGGACGCTTTGAAGGTTTCGGTGCGAGTTTGTCTTTTTCTTTGAATGAATCCATGGTACAATGTTTTTGAGATTGATTGTTAGCTATATGGTCGTAAAGCGTGTATGTTTGCTTCGTTGGATTAAACCATTCAAAATACCATTATTGACTTTCGAATCCATAGGAACCCTCTGGCGATCATCTGACGCATCAGCTCCTCGCCGACTTCGATACGGGGACGCTTTGAAGGTTTTGGTGCGAGTTTGTCTTTTTCTTTTAATGAATCCATGGTGTAACGTTTTTGAGATTGATTGTTCGTTTTGCAGTCGTAAAGCATGTATGTTTGGTTTTATGTTTTAAACCATTCAAAATACCGTTTTCTGTTTCATGCGGTTTATATCGGGATAATGAACGGAATAAGAAAACCGACCTTTCATGCTGCAAGATACAACCGACTGAAATACCTCGGTTCCGATGTCCGCTCCAGACCGCTCCAGTCCGCACCGAGGGTTTGTTTTGGCGCCCGCACGGTTGTAATATTGCACCGGGAAAGACCCGCCCTCGGAGGCCGTAGCGGAGGCTTTTCAAAGTTTTTACAAAAAATTTTCCGCCGCGGATTTTTGTTTTCGCCAGAAAACAGCGAGCTGTACCTTTGTCCGACAAATTGACATTTGTCCGACAAAGGTGCTCGCTCTGCGAGGCCGGGGTCGCTCCCGAGTCGCGACCCTTTTTTAAGCTATCTATGGATACCAACCGAAAACTGACAGACATAACCGACAGGAAGCCCCGAACACCGAGTTACAAGTATTCTTTCCGGCTCAATGAAGAGCAGCATATCCGTTTCAACGAGCTGCTCTGCAAAGCTGGACTGGAGCATAACAGAAGCCGTTTTATCGTCAAAAGAATCTTCGCCGAGGAGTTCGTCGTCATCAGACGCGACCCTTCGAAGGTGCAATTCATCGCACGGCTTAACGACTTTTATTTCCAATTTCAAAAGCTCGGGAACAACTATAACCAGATTGTAAAAGCCATCAATTCGCACTTTTCCAACGTCGCGATCCCGCATCAGATCGCCGCATTGGAACAGCGAACGAGAGAATTAAAGGCTCTGAGTATCGAGATTCTGAGCCTTGCAAAACAGGCTAAGAAATGGTTGCGAATATAAGATCGGGTTCTTCGCCCGACCGACAGCGTTATCGGAATCAAATATAGAATTGCACGCTTGCTCGTTACCTTGGCCCGGCAACTTTAACAACAACAAACGTATGGCAAGCGTAAAAGTAAAATTCCGGGCCTCGTCCGTTGCGGATCGGGAAGGCCGACTGTTCTATCAGATAATCCATAACCGTGTAACCCGGCAGATCAGCAGCGGTCATAAGCTGTTTCCGTCGGAATGGGAAGTTCTGCAGCGGAACATACTCCCGCCGAACTGCGAAGGCCCCCGGCACGCTTACCTTGTCGCATTGAAGAGCCGGATAGCGGACGACAAAGCCCGTCTGGAACGCATTATCTCCCGGTTGGAGCATACGGGCGAAAGCTATACTGCCGGGGATGTGGCGGCACGCTATCTTACGCCTCCGGATGCCGGCGGCTTTCTCTCTTTCGCACGGAGCCTTGCCGGGCAGTTGA
>OIEG01000498.1_pt1 | contig 16862 bp, 16 predicted proteins | sample 1581751 | NCBI WGS metagenome assembly OIEG01 (sample SAMN01760950, study PRJEB22395) | human gut metagenome | reverse complement strand
GTGTTCGTGTAAGGCAGATTAAAGAGCCTGATTTCAAAAAGTGGAAGTATCAGGCGATGACAAAGCGTGACGAATGCTCCGACGGCAAAATCACCCTTGCGGAGTTTGAAGAGTGGCTTGAGGGCAGCTTTCCGAATAGGAAGAAAAAAGAATAACCATTCTTTGTCAATAAACGACCGATTTACCAAAGCGGAACTGTAACAAAAGCAGTTCCGCTTTTATAATATTTTCTTGTCTTTTCCTTATAAATCTGCAATAATCCTTGATTTAAAGGCTAAAATATGCTATACTAAAATGGTGTAAATATAACTACCCGAAAGTGAGGATAAACTAATGGATTCTAACATCGAGCGCTGGTACTCAATGAAAGAAATTTGCGAATACCTCGGTGTCAGTCGTGACACCGTACTCGCTTGGATAGAAAAAAGAAATATGCCCGCCGCAAAAATCGGTCGCCTTTGGAAATTCAAGGTCAGCGAAGTAGACGCTTGGATGAAATCCGGCATTGCGGCAGATAAGTAAGGGCACGCATTATGAATGAAGAACGTTTAAACGCTTTTGAAAAAATGCTTTCCGACATTCTTGCGCAGTATGATTCGGTTACAGAGAAATTGGCGGTGCTCAAGGCTGAAGGAAAAGAGAAAACCGTTACCTATCGCCAGATTTTTACAAACAAACTGCAATATCAAACAATATTATCGTACTATCGGACATACGGACTTTTGGATAATGATAAGAAATAACGGAGGTGCGAAATGGCACTTGAAAATAAATTAGGGCTGACAAGCTCTGCCGACCTTGCCCGTGAAGAAGAACGCATCAGCAAGAAAAAGGCTGCGGAACTTTTTGAAAAAGGTATTTTAGATAATCTTCCTGTCGGCAAGTTTTCTACATTGCAGGCAATCCATAAATATCTCTTTCAGGACATTTACGACTTCGCAGGTGAGCTCAGAACAGTCAATATTGCAAAGGGAAATTTCCGCTTTGCTCCCTTAATGTACTTGCAGGCGGCACTTGAGAACATCGATAAAATGCCGCAGTCAAACTTTGACGAGATAGTAGAAAAGTATGTTGAAATGAACATTGCCCACCCGTTTCGCGAGGGCAACGGTCGCAGCACCCGCATTTGGCTTGACCATATCTTGAAAAACGAAATCGGTAAGGTTGTCGATTGGAGCAAGGTTGATAAAGAAGATTATCTGCTGGCAATGGAGCGCAGTCCAATTAAAGATGTGGAAATCAAAGTGTTACTAAAAGGTGCACTTACAGACGAAATAAACAGCCGTGAAGTCTATATGAAAGGCATCGACCACAGCTACTACTACGAGGGATATACGACCTTTAAGACGGAAGAATTATGATAACGAAATGAGGTACAAATATGCCCGACAAGAATTGGCAATTTGAACTTGAAGAATATATAAAGCAGGGCGAGCCTAAAAGAGCCGAAAAAAGCGAAGCGTGGCAAGCTGCTATCGGTTTGCAGGCAGTTGACGGGTTGAAAACCTCTGATTATTTACTGGATACTGCAAAGGAACACATCGAGGGCAAAATCACCATTGATGAGGCTCAGAAACGTATTCACAGCTATTATGAGCAGAGAACTAACCGCACCGAAGCCGAGAACGAAACCAAAGAGGCGGATATTGTATCTGCAAGAATAACGAAGCTTTTGGGCGAAAAGGCGTTTCAATTTTCTCCTGCCGAATGGATAACCATTCACCGCAGATTGTTTGAGGGCGTATTCAATCACGCCGGACAAATCCGTCAGTATAACATTTCCAAAAAGGAATGGATACTGAACGGCGAAACAGTTATCTACGCCGATTTCAATAGCATAAGAGATACATTGGATTATGATTTTGCCACCGAAAAGCAGTTCTCCTATGAGGGACTGTCGGTGGAAGCATCGGTGAAGCACCTTGCAAAATTTGCATCGGATATTTGGCAGATTCATCCCTTCGGCGAGGGTAACACAAGAGCCACCGCCGTGTTTATGATTAAGTATATGAAAACTTTTGGGTTCCGTGTTAATAACGATGCGTTCCGTGAAAACTCTTGGTATTTCCGTAATGCATTGGTTCGAGCAAACTATAACGATCTGCAAAAAGGTATCCATTCCACCACAAAGTTTTTGGAACTGTTTTTCTCGAACCTTCTGCTCGGTACAAATTACGAATTAAAAAATCGTTATATGCATGTTGATTTTGTGAATGAAAACGCTTTCCAAAGTGCCAAAAGCGAAGCGCCAAAGTGCCAAATTGACACTTTGGAATGCACTTTAGAAGAGTTGGCAGTATTAGATTTAATAAAAAAGAACCCGTCTGTTAAACAAACCGAACTAGCAGAACAAACAGGAAAGTCCGTCAGAAGCATAAAGCGCATTATTGACTCTCTGAAAGAGAAACAATATATCCGTAGAGTTGACGGCAAACGCTACGGCAAGTGGGAAGTTTTGATATAACACTTCCACCATAACTACTGCGTTGTATAAAATTACAATGAAGCAATAAAATAAGGAGAAATTTCTATGGCTACCGGAAATAACGCCAATATCGGCTTTGAAAAACAGATTTGGGACGCAGCGTGTGTCCTTTGGGGGCATATCCCCGCAGCAGAATACAGAAAGGTTATCGTGGGTCTTATTTTCCTGCGTTACATTTCAAGTGCTTTTGAGAAACGCTATCAGCAACTTGTTGATGAGGGCGATGGTTTTGAAGATGATAAGGACGCATATTCAGAAGATAATATTTTCTTTGTGCCGGAGGACGCTCGTTGGAGCAAGATTGCTTCTGCGGCTCATACACCGGAAATCGGTACTGTTATTGATGACGCTATGAGAGCCATCGAAAAGGAAAATACAACCCTTAAAAATGTTTTACCGAAAAACTACGCAAGCCCCGATTTGGACAAGCGTGTTTTAGGTGATGTTGTTGACCTGTTCACTAATATGGATATGGGCGACACCGAGGAAAGCAAAGATCTGCTCGGCAGAACTTATGAGTATTGTATTCAGCAGTTCGCCGCATACGAAGGTGTTAAGGGCGGTGAGTTCTACACGCCTGCAAGCATTGTTAAAACCATTGTTGCTATCTTAAAGCCGTTTAAGAATTGCCGTGTATATGACCCTTGCTGCGGTTCGGGCGGTATGTTCGTACAGAGTGCAAAGTTCATTCAGGCGCACAGCGGTAAGCGTGGCGAAATCGCCGTTTACGGTCAGGAGTCCAATGCCGACACTTGGAAAATGGCTAAAATGAATATGGCTATTCGTGGTATTGACGCCGATTTCGGTCCGTATCAGGCGGATACATTTTTCAACGATTTACATAAAACGCTGAAAGCAGATTTCATTATGGCAAATCCGCCTTTCAACCTTTCCAACTGGGGACAAGAGAAACTCAAAGACGATGTTCGTTGGAAGTACGGAACACCGCCTGCCGGCAACGCCAACTATGCGTGGATTCAGCATATGATACACCACTTAGCCCCGAACGGAAAGATTGGTCTTGTGCTTGCAAACGGAGCGTTGTCCTCACAGTCCAGCGGCGAGGGCGAAATCAGAAAGAATATCATTCAGGCTGACCTTGTAGAAGGTATTGTCGCTCTGCCGACCCAGCTCTTTTACAGCGTTACGATTCCGGTAACACTTTGGTTCATTTCAAAGAACAAGAAGCAAAAAGGCAAAACGCTGTTTATTGACGCCCGCAAAATGGGCTATATGGTTGACCGTAAGCACAGAGATTTTACGGATGAGGACATTCAAAAGCTGGCAGATACATTTACCGCTTTCCAAGATGGAACACTTGAAGATGTAAAAGGTTTCTGTGCGGTTGCCGACCTTCAGGAAATCGAAAATCAGAACTTCATCTTGACACCGGGCAGATATGTCGGTATTGAAGAAGTCGAGGACGACGGAGAACCATTTGAAGAAAAGATGACTCGCCTTACCTCCGAATTATCTGAGATGTTTGCAAAGTCCCACGAATTAGAGGACGAAATCCGTAAGAAACTGGGGGCGATTGGGTATGAAATTTAAGCTTCAAGAAATTGTTGATGTAACAATGGGGCAATCACCTAAATCAGAATTTTATAATACAGAAAGAAAGGGCTACCCCTTTTTGCAAGGTAATAGAACTTTTGGATTTAAGTATCCAACTTTTGATACATACACGACAGTTATGACTAAACCCGCCAAAGCCGGTGACGTCATAATGAGTGTTAGAGCACCAGTTGGCGACCTCAATATCACACCTGTTGATATGTGCTTGGGTCGTGGGGTTTGCTCTTTGAGAATGAAAAATGGAAATCAAAGTTTTTTGTATTATATGATGAAATATTATGTTCCTCATCTTCTCAAAAAAGAAAGTGGCACAGTATTTGGTTCTGTAAACAGAAACGATATAAACGGATTAGAAGTTGACATCCCTGAAGATGAACAAAACCAAAGAAGAATTGCTCGCTATTTGGAAATGATAGATGAAAAAATAGAGCTGAATACTGCTATAAACAATAATTTAGAACAGCAAGCCAAAGCTCTTTATAAAGATTGGTTTTTTGATTTTACTCCGTTTTCAACCGACGGCAATCTTCCTGATGGCTGGCGGCTTGGTACTGTTAGCGATATTATTCAGCTTCACGACTCTAAACGAGTTCCTCTTTCGGGTGCAGAAAGAGACAAAATGGCGAAGATTTACCCATATTATGGGGCTACATCACTGATGGATTATGTTGACAACTATCTATTTGACGGCATTTATCTTTTGCTTGGGGAAGATGGCACGGTCGTGGATAGTTTAGGTTTTCCAATTCTCCAATATGTTTATGGACAATTTTGGGTCAACAACCACGCTCATATCATAACAGGCAAAGAGGGCTTCTCGGTTGAAGAATTGTATCTATTCTTCAGTTTGACAAATATTAAATCAATCGTTACCGGAGCTGTTCAGCAAAAGGTTAGCCAACAAAACCTAAAGAAAGTTCCTGCTATCATACCAAATAAAGACGCTTTGAGTGCCTTCGATGAGCTAATTCAACCGATTTTTTCTCAAATACGTAATTTGAGAGATGAAAATGCCCGTTTAGCTGACCTAAGAGATACTCTCTTACCAAAACTGATGTCAGGTGAGCTTGATGTTTCTAACATTGAACTTTAAGCCGCTAAATTATTGTTTAGCTTATAACATATCCCATAACTTCCGTGGGTGGCGGAAGTTAATATCGGGGGACTTCCGCCCCATAGTCGTTCTCTAAGAATTATTCAAAGGAGAATTGACTGTGAAACAAGATTTAATCAGAGATGTTATTCAGGGAATGTTACCTTTTCTGAATAACGCACAAAATGAGAAATTGCAGGAGGTTTTACAATATACCCTTGCAAAGTATGAGGTAACTGAGAAGCAAAACCAAGAGAACAACTCGGAACAGAACTATGTGGAGCTGTTCTTATCTGCAAAACGAATTGAGGGCTGTTCCGAGAAATCTCTTAAATACTACAAGGCAACTATTAAAGCAATGCTCGATGAGCTAAACAAAGATGTTAAGCACATTGTAACGGATGACATTCGAGGATACCTGACCGAGTATCAAGAAAAGAAGAAGTCCAGCAAAGTTACGATAGACAATATTCGTCGTATCTTATCCAGCTTCTTCTCTTGGCTGGAGGACGAGGATTACATACTGAAAAGCCCGGTCAGACGCATACACAGAGTAAAGACCGGCACAAACATAAAGGAAACTTATTCCGATGAAGCGTTGGAGCTTATGAGGGATAACTGCACGGAGTTGAGAGACTTGGCAATTATAGATATGCTGGCTTCAACAGGTATGCGTGTTGGCGAAATGGTACTGCTTAACCGAAATGATATTGATTTCAACGAGAGAGAATGTATCGTGTTCGGTAAAGGCAGCAAGGAACGAGTGGTTTATTTTGACGCTCGAACAAAGATACATTTGCAGAATTACTTAGAAAGCAGAACGGACGATAATCCGGCACTATTCGTGTCGTTGAAATCGCCGCACGAAAGGCTGAAAATCGGTGGAGTTGAGGTTCGTCTGCGTGAATTTGGAAAGCAATTAGGGTTGCAAAAAGTGCACCCGCATAAGTTCAGGCGTACACTTGCAACTATGGCGATAGATAAAGGAATGCCCATAGAACAGTTACAACAGCTCTTAGGGCATAGGAAGATAGATACGACCTTGCAATACGCAATGGTCAAGCAGAGTAATGTTAAGATTGCTCACCGAAAATACATCGGATAGAGAGGATAACAATATGGCTGAATGGATTGAATGTAAAATATCTGACCTTGGAACAGTTGTGGGCGGGGCTACTCCTTCAACGAAAAAAGCTGAAAATTATGAAGGTGGAAATATCGCTTGGATAACACCAAAAGATTTATCAACATTCAGCGGTCGCTATATCCAGCGTGGAGAAAGAAATATTACTGAAATTGGTTTGAAAAGCTGTTCCACCCAACTTTTACCTCAAAATACAGTTCTGTTTTCTTCAAGAGCACCAATAGGTTATGTGGCTATTGCGACAAATGAAGTATGTACGAATCAGGGATTTAAGAGCGTTATTCCTAACGAAGCAACTGACCCGCTTTTCCTATTTTATTTGCTCAAACACAATAAAGATAAGATTGAAGCTATGGGTAGCGGAACAACTTTCAAAGAAGTGTCTGGCAATACAATGAAAAATATCATGGTACGAGTTCCGTCGGATAAAGGAGTTCAAAAAAACATTGCTTCAATACTTGGAACTCTTGATGACAAAATCGAGGAAAACGAGAGGATAAACAATAATTTAGCGGCTTAGAGGTCAATGTCAGAGACATCAAGCTCGCCTGACATCAGACGAGGTAACAGAGTATCTCTGATTTCTGTTAACCGCTTTGATTCTCTTGTTTTTGATAGAATCATAGAAAATATTGGCTTTATAATTTCATCAAACTCATTCAGAACTTCATCTGTCGGTAAGTTGGTGGGATAATTCTTTAGAATATCCGTTTTAAGGTTTGTAAATACACTGCCATTTCCAAGTGCAACCAAATTATCTCGAATGTGCTTGAAATACAGATATAAGTATTCGTTTGAAAACTTGGATGACGGAAAATATAGCCAACCATCGTGTATGCAAGTATCTATGTCAAGAATTTTGGGTAAACCGGGGGTGGCACTATTTGATAAAACCAAGCTCCCTGCTTTGAGAAAGACAGTTTTTTTCAATCCTTCTTCAATGATGTATTCTTTGATTTCATTGATAAATGGGGAGCTAATACCAGTTGCGTCAGATATCTTCAACCAATGCAACCCACTATCCGACAGGAAGTTTTGAATGGGACGAGGTGAGCCGCCACGCTTTATTTCAACAAAATCGCCAAGAACACCGCATTTCCAAGTGGTTGGAACTTGTCTGTCAAATGGTTCATAGTCAATGAACCAAGATTTGAAAAGTGCCATTGCTTGCTGCTCTAAATTATTGTTTACAATATGTCGCCTGCCGGGAGACCAAATAATCTAAATATGCAGTATTATTTTATATAAAGGAGATGTCATAATGGATGTTTTATCGTTACTAATTAAAAGGACTGATTATGCGATAGGCACATCAGTTCAGGATGAGTGGATAAAAGAAGTTTCTAATTCAGATAAAGATGAAGTCGCAATAATTCTAACTGAAAATTCACTTAATAGATATCATCATAAAGGTGAATTTATAATTAAATTACTTGAAACCTATAGCTTACAAGCAATGTTTGATTTGAAGAATCCTTATACAAATACGAATGTTAATTTCTTTTTATATGTTTTTACAAAGAGAAAAAACAGAACTATTATGTATGGGATATATAAAGAACATCTCAAAAATAAACATTCAAGAGCGGAAGGTCTGATACTGGCAGAGGAATTTCCTGAAAAGTACTTTACATATCTGGATGAAATTGAAAAATATCTTTCTACAGGGATGTGTCCAGATGACACCAACGATTATGAATTTGGTTCGTTTGATAGTGCTATTAGAGACGAAAAATGTTGGAATCCAAACCGCTATAACAAAACGGTAGCAAAAGTGCGAGAAGCTCTTGATAAAGAAAAAACGGTATTGCTGAAGGATGTCGCTACCATTATTCGCCCACGTCCAGATAATGATAGGCAAAAAACCCCATACTGTTGTTTGCCCCTTTCTTGGACTTATCCTTTTGACGAAAGAAAACTCAGAGAAGGTGTAGTAACGGATTGCGTTATTCAAAAAGGTGATATTTTATTATTAAATAGTCAGAAAATGTTTTTGATGTATGATTCTTTTGACAAAGAAATCCACACGAGTCCTAATTGTTTTGTGATACGTCCAAATACAAGCGTTATTTCATCGGAATACTTATATATGTATCTAAAAAGTGATACTGCTCAAATAATTATGCAGTCAGAATCATTAGGAACATATGTTAGACAATTACGAAAAATAGATTTGGATAATCTTAAGATAGCTATTCCTGAAAGAGACAATCAGTACTATAAGAAAATATTCTATGCCGAAAACTTCCCGATTAAAGATATCGAGGAAATCAACCGAATATTGTATGATACTAGCGCCTCAGAAAAGGAAAACGCTATTGAAGATATTCTCGATTTTGAATTGGTCAACAATTTAAGAACATATAAGGAAGAAGTTAAAGAAAAAATAATTGAACAGGATTTAAACGAAATTAATACTTGCTTTAGACATAAGGCATATAAAGCTACATTAATTCTTGTTGGGTCTGTATTAGAAGCTGTACTAATTGATTGGTTATCAGAATTACATGGTAAAAACTATTTTGAGGAAGAATATATAGACCACAATGGAAAAGTGGGTACCTTGGCAATTTATATTAGAGACATTAAGTATCTTAAAAGGCCTGAGTGGATTGATGAAGCTGAAAAAGCTTTTGCTATAAAAGATAAAAGAAATATGGTTCATGCCAAATTGTGCTTAAACTCTGAAGAAAAAATAAACGAAGATTTGTGCAGAGAAGTTATTGGTTATCTTAAAGATGTGCTTAAAACACGTAATAGCAAATCAATACTTCGTAAAGTCAGAAAATAACTTATTTCCATAAGAATAAGGAGAGAGATTTATGCCGGGATTATATACCGAAGCCGATTATGAAAACTCTGTAATCGAGCTATTTAGAAATGATTTGGGATACGAGTACGCATACGGTCCCGATATTGAAAGGGATTTTTACAGTCCATTATATGAGGAGGTTCTGCTTGACTCTCTGTATCGTTTGAACAGAGGTCTGCCTGATGACGCCATTCAAGACGCCTTATTCAAACTGAAGAACTTTGAAAACGGAGAGCTTGTGCAGAAAAACGCAGTCTTTATGGACTATCTGCAAAACGGTATTCCTGTAAGATTTTTTGTTGGCGGCGAGGAGCGTTCCTCTATCGTCTATCTTGTTGACTACAAAAATCCCGACAACAACTCCTTTATCGTCGCTAATCAATGGACTTTCATTGAGAACAGCAACAAACGCCCGGATGTAATTCTCTTTTTGAACGGTTTACCTGTTGTTTTGGTTGAGCTAAAATCTCCTTCCCGTGAAGAAACGGACGCTTCCGAAGCGTACAGGCAGCTCCGTAACTATATGCAGGAAATCCCGTCTATGTTCATTTACAATGCTATTTGCGTTATGAGCGACCAGTTGACCTCTAAAGCGGGTACGATCACCTCCGGTGAAGACCGCTTTATGGAGTGGAAAACCAAAGACGGCGACTATGAAAATACACAGTATGCTCAGTTTGACACTTTCTTTGAGGGTATGTTCCAAAAAGAAAGACTGCTCGATATTATAAAGAACTTCATTTGCTTCTCTAATGAGGGTATCAACACATTCAAAATTCTTGCCGGCTACCATCAGTATTTTGCGGTAAGAAAAGCGATTGAATCCACAAAACACGCTACTGTTACCGACGGTAAAGGCGGTGTGTTCTGGCATACACAAGGAAGCGGCAAATCGCTTTCTATGGTGTTCTATGCCCATTTATTGCAGGAAGCCTTAGACAGCCCGACAATCGTGGTACTGACCGACAGAAACGACCTTGACGACCAGCTCTACGGACAGTTTGCAAAGTGCAAGGACTTTTTAAGACAAGAGCCTATGCACGCCCAAAGCCGTGAACACTTGAAATCTCTGCTTGACGGCAGACAGGCAAACGGTATTATCTTCACCACAATGCAAAAGTTTGAGGAGTCCCACGAACCGCTCTCTGAGCGCCGCAACATCGTTGTTATGGCAGATGAAGCACACAGAGGTCAATACGGACTTGCAGAGAAAATAAAGATTACCAAGAACGAAGACGGCGAAGATGTCGCAAAGCGTGTTATCGGCACAGCCCGTATTATTCGCAACACCTTACCGAATGCTACATACATTGGTTTTACAGGTACTCCTATCTCCTCCAAAGACCGCAGCACCCGTGAGGTATTCGGAGATTACATTGACATCTACGATATGACGCAGGCTGTCGAGGACGGTGCTACACGCCCGGTTTACTATGAGAGCCGTGTAATCAAACTTAACCTTGATGAAGCAACCTTAAAATTGATTGATGCCGAGTATGACATTATGGCAGCCAATGCAGACGAGGAAGTCATTGAAAAGAGCAAGCGTGAGCTTGGACAGATGGAAGCCGTTCTCGGAAATGATAATACAATCAATTCTTTGGTTTGCGATATTCTCGACCACTACGAGAATAACCGTGAAAACCTGTTGACCGGTAAGGCGATGATTGTTGCGTATTCCCGCCCTATCGCTATGAAAATTTACAAGCGTATATTGGAACTGCGCCCTGCATGGACGGAAAAGGTAGCAGTCGTTATGACCTCCGGTAATAATGACCCGGAAGAATGGCGACAGATTATCGGGAATAAGCACCATAAGGACGAGCTTGCAAAGAAATTTAAGGACAATAACAGCCCTTTGAAAATCGCTATTGTCGTGGATATGTGGCTGACCGGATTTGATGTGCCGTCTCTCGCCACAATGTATGTTTACAAGCCTATGTCCGGACACAACCTAATGCAGGCAATCGCCCGTGTAAACCGTGTGTTCAGAGACAAGGAAGGCGGACTTGTCGTTGATTATGTAGGTATTGCCACCGCTTTAAAGCAGGCAATGAATGATTATACCTCCCGTGATAAGAAGAACTACGGCGATACCGATGTTGCAAAGGTTGCTTATCCGAAGTTCTTGGAAAAGCTGTCTGTTTGCCGTGACAAATTCCACGGATATGATTATTCCAAGTTCCAAAACGGCACAGACCTTGAAAGAGCAAAGACTATCAGCGGTGCTGTCAACTTCATTATGGGCAGAGAAAGAGTTGATGAAAAGGACTCTTTCGTAAAAGAAGCCCTTATGCTTCATCAGGCGTTGTCTCTCTGTTCTTCTTTGGTTGACGAGGACAGCAGATTTGAAGCAGCATTCTTCGAGTCCGTGCGTGTATTGGTGCTCAGGCTGACAAATACAGGCGTCGGAAAGAAGATTTCCTTGCCGGAAATGAACGCAAGAATCAATGAACTTTTGAAGCAGAGTATCAAGAGCGACGGCGTTATCAACCTGTTCTCAGACATTAAAGAGGAGTTTTCTCTGTTTGACCCGAAGTTCCTTCAGGAAGTCGCAAATATGAAGGAAAAAAACCTTGCTGTTGAACTCCTGAAAAAACTGATTGCGGAGCAGGTGTCGGTCTATCGCAGGACAAATGTGGTTAAGTCCGAAAAATTCAGCGAGATTATGCAGCGTTCCCTCAATGCTTATCTCAACGGTATGCTGACCAATGAAGAAGTCATTGAAGAAATGCTGAAATTGGCAAAGCAAATCGCCGCAGCACAAAAAGAGGGCGACAAGCTCGGACTGACCGCTGATGAGCTTGCCTTCTATGACGCATTAACAAAGCCGCAGGCAATTAAGGACTTCTACGAAAACGACGAACTGATTGCTATTACAAAGGAGCTTGCAGATACGCTCCGAAAAAATAAAACGATAGACTGGCAAAAGCGTGAGTCTGCAAGAGCAAAAATGCGTATGCTTATCAAGAAACTTTTGAAGAAGCACAAGTATCCGCCGGAAGGTATGGAGGACGCTGTTCAGACAGTTATGACACAGTGTGAGCTATGGACGGATAATATGGAGATGTAAAAATGAATACACAGAAACTCAATTCGGCGATAACCGAATTTGTAAAGAAAAAGAAATCCAATGCAGCATATTACGAGGAAAACTGGGCTGAACGTAAAGAACGCAAGAACTATTACCAATCTTTCAGCAAGGACAAGCTTTTGGCTATGACTGAGGAGGAATTCTTAGAGTACATCAGCAAGCTATGGTCTATGCTTATTTGGGGCAATAAGAAGTATGTTGTTGACAAAATGATTGCTGACAATGGTTTTGCTTCGCTCAAAAAACAATTGGCTGAATTGCTATATGGTACAAGCCCTATTGAAAAGCGTTGGGATGTATTTTTGAAGTCCATAAAGGGTATGGGTCCTGCAACTATCAGCGAGTTGCTTACATACGCAAACCCGCAGGAATATGTAATCTTTAATAAGACAACCATTCTTTGCTATGGTTATCTTGATATCTCCGATATGCCGAAATATAACTATCAGTACACTGGAAAGAAGTATGCGGAAGTATGTGCTATTGCAAAAGAGATCGCCGCAGAACTCAAAAAAACCGGTGCAGATGATTATGATCTTTTGGCTGTGGATTATTTTATGTGGGATGAAATTTTACCACTTGCTGAAAAGAAGACTCCCGTATCTCCTACTCCCCCTGAAGTCAAGAAACCTGTTACCGTGAAGGATTCAAAATCTCTCCACGATGAGATTAAGGAAAAGTTGGTTGCCATCGGCGAACTGCTCGGTTTTGATAGCCGTTCCGAAGTTAAGATTACCACCGGTGCGGTTGTAGATGCCGTTTGGGAAGCAAAAATCGGCAACATGGGCAAGGCGATCTATGTGTTTGAGGTGCAGTCCAAAGGCTCAATAGATAGCCTTATCCTGAATCTCAAAAAAGCACAAAGTAACGCTGCAGTTCAGGCGGTTGTAGCTGTGGCAGACGAAGAACAGCTTGCAAAGATTATCCGTGAGAGTGCTGGGGTTATTGATGAAAAATCTCTACGCACTTGGGATTCTGAAGATGTCTTGGCTGTCTACGACTCCCTCGTCCGAGCCCACGAGTCAATTAACAAATTGGCACTTGTTCCGGAAAGTTTTTAATAAAATGTGCAATTGGAGTAATTATGAGTAGTTTAGTATTGGATTTGCACCAGGAAGTATGGAATAAAGTATAGCTACGGTTTCTGATGCATTAGTGAAATTCAAAACTCTTTAAATACAGAGTCTCTTTCAAAAGAAGATATGGAAAGCGCCATAGAACTACTTGAAGAAATATCTACAAAGTTAGAACAAAACAAGAAACCGAAAGTTATTAAAGCGGCTTTTATTGGCTCAAAAGATTTTTTGGTTAACGTAGGTGCTAATGTTACCGCAACATTAATTTCAGCCAAAATACAAGGTTTATTTTAAAAAAGGTGGTGTTTTAGTTTGGCAGAAGTCCTAACTGGAGTAAATGGCAATATTCTTAAGTGGGCACGAGAATTTTACAACATGTCCCTCGAAGAAGCCGCTACTGCTATTGGCGTTGACTATGAAAAATATTGTAGCTGGGAAGATGGATCTGATTTTCCTACATATGCAAAGCTCAGAAAAGTAAGTGATGTATTCCATAAACCGAGCGCAATATTCTTCTTTCCAGAACCGCCGACACTTCCTCCGATCAAGGGTGATTTAAGAACCTTGCCGGAAGAAGTCGTAGATGGGTTAAGTAAAAACGTAATAATTCAATTTGAAAAAGCTAAAGCATATCAGCTTAGCTTGCGTGAATTGTACGGAGATAAGCAAAGCATTTTGAGTAATCGCTCTGATTTTCCTAAAGAAATAAATGAACTTTGTGATTATATAAGAAATGTTATGGCTTTTCCAATTAGATCACAAAAAGGTCGCAAAAGCGCAAAAGTTGTTTTTGAAATATTCAGAGAAAAGTTTTATGAATTAGGTATATATGTCTTCAAAGATTCTTTCAAGGATAACAATGTATCAGGACTTTGTTTGAATGATGACCAATATCCAATCATTATTATTAACAACTCAATGTCTTTTGCAAGACAGAATTTTACATTGTTCCACGAGTTATATCACTTGCTCTCTAATACAAGTGGTGCAGAAATCATTAGAGATGACTTCTATGTGTACCTGAATGATCAACAAGCTCAAAGCGAAAAGCAGTGTGATGTTTTTGCAAATGCCTTTCTTGTACCACTAGATGATTTTAAGGTTGAGTTAGAAAAAGCCCCGATAGATGAAGATAGAATTACTGAGCTGGCAATTCTGTATTCGGTTAGTAAGGAAGCAATTATGTATAAGCTTCTTACTATGAAAAAAATAACACATAAGGACTACGATAAATTAAAAGAAACTTTCTACGGGGACGCTTTGCGTAACCTTCCGAAGAAAGGGAAAGATAGTGGTGGCGGAAATTACTATTTGACAAAATTATCATACTTGGGCCAACGATATGCTGGAGATGTATTCAGGGAATACTTTTCTGGTCGTATTGATAATGTCCGTGCAAGTGAAATGCTGAATAGTAAAATTGATCATCTCCCTAAACTTGAAAGTGCTTATTTTAGGGGGTTGAAATAATGGTATACGTTTTAGACACTAATATTTTCAGAAAACTACTTGACCATTTCCCTAAAAAAGGAAAAGCATTTGAGGTTGTTTGGGAAGCATTGGATGAAGCAATAGCTAATAAAACTGTCGTTTCAGTTGATGAGTGCTTTAATGAAATCGCCAATCATTATTCGTCAGATAGTGAAAATTTCAAGTGGGTAAAAAGCAGAAAAGAAATGTTCTTAAATCCTACCAATGCTGAATCCTTAATACTTAAAGAGTTATTTCAAAAATCAAAAATGCAAGAAAGCGTTCATACTAAAAATATACTTAATAACCGTCCTTCTGCAGATGCTTATCTCGTAGCAAAAGCTAAGACATTAAATGCTATTTTAGTTACAAGCGAGACATACAAACCACACTCTGCTCAGCTGCCCAATATTTGCGAAGAACTAAATGTTAAATATATTTCTTACGATGATTTTATGGAAATGCTTTCTTCTTAAGTCAGTATAGCAACAGGCACGGAATCTAATCTCCCGTGCCTGTTGCTATTTTGAGAATTTTATTATGACTTCATCTACTCCGTCGGTGTATTTTCCTTGAGATAAGAGTTTATTTCGGAAATTGAGCAAACATTGAATTATAAGGCGGTACTCAGAGTTGGTTAGGCGTAGATAATATTTTCGTTTTTTCATACAAACACCACTTCTGAATTAACAACCTCAGTTGCTCGCTCACGGATATTGTTCATTTGCCGCACCCACGCCATTTGGTCGGCGGATTTGAGTTGTTCGGTAACACCTTCCTTTTCGGCGAGTTCTTTTACCAGCCGGAGAAAAAGTTGTTGTGCCTGTTCTTCGATGTCGGCAAGGTGGGAATGGAGTTTACCGGATGTGAGCAAACTGTAGTACAGCACCTTATGGTGTTGTTTCAAATATCGTTTGTGTCTTAATGCCCACACACCGATATTCCCCGGTTCTTTTTCCGCCGGTAATGACAAGTCCGGCAACAGATAGTCGCCAACCTGTGTATAAGTACCGCCGAGTTGTTCAAATAATGTGTCAATCATAGTAAAAACCTCCTTTGATACTTAAATTGTATCAAAAGAGGTTTTCTTTTTCGAATGTGCGATTTATGAATTTGCAAATTTTGCCGTGCCAAAAATTACAGCGAACATTTCCAAACCTGTGCCACTTTTTACGGCGAACATAGCGAATATTCACTCTTTTGTATTCAATCCTCGTATCACTTGCCAACGAGGAAATTCCTGAAGCGCCCGGATATGCCATTCGGATTTGCGGGTAATGGTGCGAAAATATTTCGAGCAGCAGAATTCTATTAAATAGACTTTCGGAATATGATTCATATTGTTTCTTTTGAATGCTTTAAGATGTCCTTTCCTGCACCAATCATTTATTGACGTTGTGCCGTAACCGATTACTTTTGAAATGTCGGTCGCAGTCAGCACATCGGGATATTGCGCAAACAGTTCCGAATAATACAGCTTCATATTTTCAAGAGTCTGTTTGGGTACTTCGGTGTTCATTTTGACGGCATAGTTCCCATTGTACCAACCTGCCGGTGCGGAATAGGATTCGGGGAATACTTTTCTCTTTTCAAGATATGTAATAACATCGGCCTTTTTGATTTTGTAACAGCGAGTTTTCTTGCCCGTGTATTCGCACGGTATCTTTCCGCTGCGAAGCAAATACAACGCCGTTGACTTGCTAATGTGGCAGATTTGATAGAGTTGGTCTTTGGTAATAATATCGGGAATCGATTCCCAGTTGATTGCGGTTTCATTCATAGCAATACACCTCGTAAATATTTTTGTCGGTGCGGGTTTTTCCCGTGTATTGCCGTTGTTAATGTGTTTATTCTGTTCTTTCCGCAGTTCTTTCCAAAATAGTGCCTGTTCTTTCCAAAAACAGCGAAAATGCCGTTATTCGAACTTTCCTTTATTTATCGGGATTTCTGCGGTGCGATCGCAAAAAAGCCTTTAATATCAAGCTTTTTCGGCGAATACGAAGCACCCCGAAACTGCCTTCAAAAATCACTAAACTGCCATTAACCCATAAAACTCGAAATCAGGTAGTCGCGCAAGCGGCTCGTGGGTTCGAATCCCACCCTCTCCCCCAGC
>OIEG01000493.1_pt1 | contig 16959 bp, 10 predicted proteins | sample 1581751 | NCBI WGS metagenome assembly OIEG01 (sample SAMN01760950, study PRJEB22395) | human gut metagenome | reverse complement strand
TTTGGCTGTGGAAGGAAAATTGCTATTTATTGTTGGAGTGATTTGGGGAATCGCCGGAAGGTTTTGGCTTTCTGTGGAGTTGTTTTTTGAAGGATTGACCCGAATTATTGTTGTAGTATGCTGAAAACATATTAAAACAGAAAGCATTTTTCAAACACGCTCTAGTTCTTGACATTTATATTTAAAATCCTTATAATTAAGCAAATACTTAATTAAGTAAATGCTTTATTTTGGAGGAGAAAATGACAGATATCGAATTACTGCATACTATTACTATGCCAACACGGTACCAGATTCTTATGCTTTTACTGGAACATCATTACTGTGGGAAAGCATTGGCTGCGAAGATTGGAATCAGTGAAGCAGCAATATCACAGCATCTACAGATATTAAAAGATTGTGGAATAGTGACGGGACAAAGGATTGACCGTCAAATGCATTATCAGGTTAATACAGAACTTCTGATACAGAGTGTTGGTATTTTTCATCAGAAAGTATTGGAGAAGAGTGAACATATGCCAAATAGAGATTACTGTGATTGTGAGCTTGCTGAGTTTTGTAGTCGGAAGGGAGATGTAAAGAAGTAATGAGAGAGAATAAAGATTATCTGATTACAGAAAAACCATCGAGAGCTTTACTTATTTTTTCGATTCCGATGATTATTGGAAATCTGTTTCAACAGGCATATACAATTGTAGATTCTGCTATAGTGGGACGTTATGTAGGAGAAACTGCTTTAGCTGCTGTTGGCGCATCTTATGCTCTGACAAGTATATTTATTTGTATTGCCATTGGAGGTGGTATTGGTGCATCTGTTATTATCAGCCATCACTTTGGTGGACATAATTATGGACGTATGAAGACTGGTATTCGTACTGCGTTACTTTCATTTCTTTTCATTAGTTTGATACTTGGAGGCATTGGATTGATTTTCAGCCAGCAAATTATGGAGGTTTTAAATACACCGGCAGATGCAATAGATATTGCTGTAACTTATTTGAATATTTATTTTTTGGGACTGCCATTCTTATTTATGTACAACATTCTTTCTTCGATGTTTAATGCACTTGGAGAATCACGCATTCCGTTGTATTTACTGATTTTTTCTTCTGTATTGAATATTTTTCTGGATTTATATATGGTGGCAGTATTGAATTTAGGTGTGGCTGGTGCAGCATATGCAACGTTTATTGCTCAGGGAATTTCAGCAGTTTTATCTTTGATTATTTTTATTGTTACGCTTCAAAAGTTACCGGGAAAAGCTGAGGGCTGGCTGAGCAAAACAGAATTTTCTGATATGTCCAGGATTGCGTTGCCATCTATCCTTCAACAGTCTACGGTTTCTATTGGCATGATGCTAGTTCAGTCAGTGGTAAATAGCTTTGGGACACAAATTCTTGCTGGATTCTCTGCTGCGATGCGAATAGAATCTCTTTGTGTTGTACCAATGTCAGCAATAGGTAATGCAATGTCTTCTTACACTGCACAAAATATTGGTGCAGAAAAAGAGGAGCGAATTTCACAAGGTTATCGGATGGGCAATTTCATGATTATTGTTATAGCGGTTATTTTGTGTTTATTCCTCGAAATAGCCCATAAGCCTCTGATTGCCTTGTTTTTAGATAATGCAGCATCATCACAGACGATTGTTACTGGAGAAAGTTATCTGAAATTTATTGGTTTCTTCTTTTGTATGATTGGATTTAAAATGGCTGTCGATGGTATTTTGCGGGGAGCAGGAGCAGTGAGAGTTTTTACTATTGCGAACCTGGTAAATCTAACATTGCGAGTTACCATTGCAAAATTCGGAGCTCCAATTTGGGGAGTTTCTATGGTATGGTATGCAGTACCGCTTGGCTGGCTTGCCAACTTTCTGATTTCCTATGGATATTACAGAACTGGAAAGTGGAAAGAAGCTGTTTCAAAAACGGTAGATTAGATGAGGAAAGCTCGAAATCCCATCCCCTATATTTGTGACTAAAGTCACAAATATAGGGGATGGGATTTCTTTGTGGATGTCCGTCCCGCTGCGTAAGTCAGGATTTTTATTCTTCATCTCTGGTGATAAACATCATTATAAATGCCAACAACAGCAATACGGAAGATATAAGGATTGCCCGTTCATGGAAGTATTTAATACACTGGTTTCCGATGATCGCCCCGCAGATAAAGCAAAGAATAATTCCGTAATAGAGAAGCCCTTTTTCAAGAGCTTCTCTTTTTTTTGTCTGGAAGAACGTGTAAATATTCTGTGTGCCGCTTCGCAAGTTTCCGATGCACATAGTAGTAGCGATACCATTTCCATGAATTTTACGAAAACTTTCTACCTGAATGCCACAGGCGAGGGAAGTTAAGCTATTTGCAAGAAGGTTATGACTTTGTGGGAGAAAGCTTACGATAGTAAGAATAATAGCCTCTGCCACAACAGAAATCTGCCGCCAATGCAAATGACTTCCTATTCCTGAATTTCGGACAATGTCTGCAAGTGCGATTCCAAAGGTAAAAGCAAGAACAGGGCAAAGGTAGCGGATAGCTGCAGGAATATTTCCTTCAGAAAGATGGACACCGAGAAGGAGCATATTTCCCGTCTGGGCATTTGCAAATACCTCGCCTCTGCCGATATAGGAATAGGCATCCATAAAGCCGCCGGATAGCGCAAGCAGGATACCAAGTTCTATGGATTCTGAAATTTGGACTTTTTTATTCAAACAAAAAACCTTCTTTCTATCTATAAGTGTGATTTACAAGTTCTATACACAATATCTTTAAAAAAATTGTGGATAGACGCAGTGCTTTGGGAAAATATTGTGGATAACTTTATAAAATTTGCATGATTTACAAAAAATAATTCAAAAGATGCCGTAATGATTATAGTGGGAATGAGACTGTTTGTCAATTAGAATATCTTTACTTTCAAATGGCAGAATGTTATCATAGTAGCTGTTAACCAAGGAAACATCTACATGATTTTTTCATTAAAAATATAGGAGGATTGCAATGGCAAAGAAAGCATTAATCGCTATGAGTGGTGGTGTTGATTCATCAGTAGCAGCATACCTTATGAAAGAGGCAGGATATGATTGTATTGGTGTGACAATGAAGCTTTATGATAATGAAGATATTGGAATGGCAAGGGAGAAAACCTGTTGTTCTTTAAGTGATATTGAGGATGCCAGAAGCGTGTGTGTTAAATTGGGAATCCCATATTATGTATTTAATTTTAAAGATGATTTTAAGGAAAAAGTTATTGATAATTTTATTTCCTGTTATCAGAATGGAATGACACCGAATCCCTGCATCGAGTGTAATCGTCATTTAAAATTTGAGCATTTATATAAGAGAGCGAAGGTATTACATTGTGATGTTATCGTAACGGGTCATTATGCAAAAATCACACACGATGAGCAGGGATATCATCTGTTAAAAGGTGTCGATGACAGCAAGGATCAGAGCTATGTACTGTATTCTCTTACACAGGAACAGCTTGCCAATACCTGTTTCCCTTTGGGAGATTACAGCAAGACAGAAATTCGTAAGATTGCAGAAGAACAGGGATTTTTCAATGCCCATAAGCACGATAGTCAGGACATCTGCTTTATTCCAGATGGAGATTATATGTCATTTATTGAAAAAACAACTGGTAAAAAGAGCGAGCCGGGAGACTTCGTAAATCAGGAAGGCGAAGTAGTCGGCAGGCACAAAGGCTACTATGGCTATACTATCGGACAGAGAAAAGGTCTCGGCATATCCGCACCAAAGCCATACTATGTAACAGAAATCCGCCCGGAAGAGAATAAAGTCATCGTCGGAAGCAATGAAGACTTATTTAAGACTGATTTAATTGCAAATGACTTCAACTGGATAGAGAACTTAGCGGAGGACGAAGTCGTTAAGGCAAGAATCCGCTATCATCAGACAGAAAAAGAAGCAACCGCCAGGAAAAATTCAGATGGAACAGTAGACATTCATTTCTTAGAACCACAGCGTGCGATTACCAAAGGCCAGGCAGTAGTCCTGTATAGGGATAACCACGTAGTGGGGGGAGGAACAATCATAAAATAATTTTTGATTTGCCGCAGGCAAAGGAGACGCATCCCAAGAGAAAAGAAATCTGTGGTCGGATTGCCAGAAGAATTTAGAAAAGAGTCAGTAAAAAATTACCCCATTTTGTTCCGTTGTGCTAAACGTTCCATTTTGCCCAATAAAACAGAAACTTCGGAGAAACGAATCCGAAGTTTCTATGGTCAAAATTCCACAGCACAAAGTCACAAAATGGGGTAATTTTTTTACTGACTCTTCTTCTCGTATTCTTCTGGCAATCCGACCACAGATTTCTTCACTCTCGGGGAGCTGTGCTTTGGTTGGGGCAGAATCAGAATATTATGTTAGATAATTTTGAGATTTTTCAAAAGGTTATGGCTTTCCAGAAAATGAATACTAGTAAGCAGGCGTTTTCAAAATTTTTAAGCCGGATTGCACAGAAAAAATTGAAAAAGAATGGGTTCACTATAAGATTGAATTTTATTCCTTTGTGCTGTGGAGTTCTGACTGTAACCTCACGAGATCGTTTTTGAGCAAGGTTGTTTTATCAGGCAGAATGGAACATTTAGCACGACAGAATAAAATCAAACGTATAATGAACCCCTTCTTTTTTAGATATCTAAGATAATCTGGCAACAGCCAAAGACAGCTCCCAACGAGAGAAGCCATCCTATATTTGTGGCCTTAGAGCAAGGATTGAATGCGAGTATGTAAGCGAACATTCAACCCGTAGTGATAGAGTCACAAATATAGGATGGCTTCTCTCGTTGGGAGCGTCTCCCCTGCCTGCGGCAACCCAGAGCTTAATAAGAAATTACCGTAGTATTCGTTGGCATATATTTCCAAATATAATATGCATCGGAGTCCATCAGACGCACACATCCATTAGATGCTGGTTTACCAATTGTAGCATCTGCATACACCGTGCTTGCAATTGGAAATTTATGATGATTCTGGCTGCTGCCGGATGGGTAACGGTGTACTCTGGTGTGGAAAGAGTTTCTTCCACAATAATGAGTTATGTATTCTTCATAAGTATTAACATAATACCAGCCATTTTCCTTCTGACCAATGCGGAAAGTTCCATGGGGAGAACGGGTATTATAGTTTCCGGAGGCGCAAGGGAACGATTTGATTAATTTCCAATTGTTCTTTCGACCCTGAAAAATGCTGACTTCCTGTGTATAATGACTGACCCAGATTAAATAGCTGGTTTTGCTGGAATACTTTTTAACATAAGCAAGTTTTTGAGCAGTAGAATATTTGGATGTTGTGTAGTTGCATTTGAAAGCGCGAAGACTTCCTGTAGTGAGGTAGTAGGTCTTTCCTTTATAGAGAATCTCGCTTCTCTTATATTTGGTATTACGTCCGATTAAATCAACGGTTACACCGCTGCTTAATGTTTTAACAACTTTTTTAGAAGTCCAGGAACGGTAAAGAGAAACTCTCTTGGTTGTCTTGCAGAAGTAAGTCATCGTTCTTATTGTTTTTAATGGTGAAAGTAAAGTGTTAGGGGTACAGCTTACAGTAGCTCCTGTTGAAGAAGTATAATTCTTTCCATTAATCGTTGTGTAAGGTTTTACCATAAAAGTAATACTTGAAGCGCCGCTTGTAATGGAAGTCTGATAAGTGGAGCGGGTGGTGTTTGCTAAAAGAGTGTAACTGCTGCCTTTTTTTATATATACACTATAACCGCTTGCGTTATAAAGTGTGTTCCATTTTAAGTTGAGACGGCTATTGCTTGCGTAGACAGATAATCCAGTTACATTCTGTGAAATGGTTACGGGAATCGTAGCAGAGAGCTTTCTGGAAACCGTTTTTGCGTTAGGAGCGAATGCTTTTACAGTAAATGTGTAGGTCTGGCCTTCATTTAACTGATTAAATGTATAAGTTCCGGCTTTTTTAAACTTAACAGAACGTCCATCGGAACAAAAGAGTTTATATTTATTAGCTCCAGTGACGGCTTTCCATGTGATTTGTGCACTTTTATATCCTGGTGTAACAGTAAAATAAGGTGCTTTCAGTGAGACGGCTTCGGTTGAACTGGTTGTGCTCTGGCTTTTGACCGTTGTCTGACTTGCATTCAGAGAAACTGCCGGATAAGTGCAAAGCCCGAAGAATAAAAGGGCTGAAGCGACAGAAAGACAGAGTTTATTTGTTATTTTCATGAAAAATCTCCTCTCTCATAGTATTAATGGTCATTGATAATTTACTATCTGACTAATATAACAAATCCTGCTACCAGAAGTCAAGGAGATGGATTTACTATTTAATTCAAACAAAAGCTAGCCAAAGCCCTCTGTTTCCATCCCCGAATCTCTCCAACCACTATTTTAATTCAACTAAAAACAGCCAAAGACAGCCCCGGAAGAGAAACGCTATCCTATATTTGTGGCCTTAGAGCAAGGATTGAATGGGAGCCAGTAAGCGAACATTCAACCCGCAGTGATAGAGTCACAAATATAGGATAGCGTTTCTCTTCCGGGGTGTCTGTCTCTTAACGAATTAAACTAGCCAAAAATTCTGGGAGAATACTTTCTGGTACTTCCATTTCTCCCTGTCCTTTAAATAAGGAAATATGTGGTTTGTTCTGACCGTGGAAGTCTGTTCCGCCTGTTTTAAGAAGACCCCACTGTTTGGCAAGACCAGCAACATATTCCTGTTCAACAGGAGTGTAAGTGTTATAGTAAGCTTCAATTCCAACAAGGCCGGCTTCTTTTAATTCGCGGACCAGAGTTTCTTTTTGGGCGGAATCTAACTTTTTATAGAACATAAGGTGTGCAAGAACAGGGACACCTCCACTGTTTTTGATTAGTTCGATTGCTTCCTGCGGAGTAGGCATGATACGTTCCACATAGCAGCATCTTCCCTCTGCAAGATATTTATCAAATGCTTCTTGAACAGAAGAAACATATTTCTTTTTCATAAGAAGCTTTGCGATATGTGGGCGGGCGATTGTTTCGCCTGGCTTATCTGGTTTGATTTCGTCCATGGAAATCTTAAAGCCCTGTTCCTGAAGTTTCTCAATAATTTTTGCATTACGTCCGTCACGGCTTTCACGACAAACGGCAAGGCGTTCTAAGAGAGCCTTATTTTTTGTGTCGATGTTATAGCCAAGAACATGAATTTCTACTCCGTGATAGTCTGTAGAAATCTCTACACCAGAGATGGCAGTAAGTCGTTCTTTATGTTTGGCAGCAGCTTTCTGAAATTCTTCTGTGCCAGCAACTGTATCGTGATCGGTAAGAGCAATTACAACAGGATTTTTATCACCAGCAAGTTTTAGGGCATCATTTATAATTTCTGTTGGGGAAAATGTACCATCAGAAGCAGTAGAATGAATATGTAAATCAATATAAGTTTTCAAAATGTACTCCTTTCATGCAATAATCAATCAAGTATCTATAATATTCTATATCTAGTATCGCAGAATTAGTTAAAAAAATCAATGTCTATGACAATTATTTATATGAATTGAAAGAAAGTGATGGAAAATGTGTAATAATGCAATACTTGTTTGTAATAATTGCATAAAGGTGTTAGAATATCTTTATTGAAAATGAGAAGCTAAACAGGCAGACAGAACATGTAACGGAGGTTAATCTATAATGGAAGATATGATGAAAGCGTTGTTGGATGTGGTGAGAGCACAGCACACTGCAACAGAAGGAAGCGAAGAAAGACCATTTGATATTAATGATATTATTGATATGGCGCTGAATATTACCGGGAGACCAGAAGAACCAAGGGAACAGCAGGAACTTTCTGATACGATTCAGAAGCTGGCAGAATCTCTGGCACCAGATATTTTCCCACCGAAGACATTTGAGGAGATGGATGATTCCGAGCAGGCAGCTTCTGCAGTGAATATGATAGAGGAACGGTTAAGAAATGGTGGCAGAAGAAGAGAGACAGCAGCCCCACAGTCACAACAGGAAATGACTCCACAGCAGAATAGTTCACAGATGCAGAGTGAGTCACATGAGGAGAATCCTTTTGCACAGGTAATGGAGAATGAAAATGCGAATATTCAGCAACAGTCAGAAACTGCAGATGGATATGGAAATATGGCATCCACAGACAGTGGTGCGTCCGAAGATTATGGTAATGGCAGTTCTTACGATATGTTTGGACAAGACGATGTAAATCATCAGGAAGCGGCGAATCTTAATGATTTGATCTATAATAATTTTATGCAGATGATGGGATTAAATGATCCTAAGGTAGAATATCCATTTGACCGTTCTCAGATTCGATATGGAAGGGAAAAGACAGCGACGGAAATGCTTGCAGAAGATGAGGCCAACAAGGCAGAAGAGAGAGCATTAGAAGAGCAGAGAAGAAGGCCAGTTTCAGCCTGGGAACTTGCACAGTCAGCTGTGGATAAGGATGAGGAAGCACATCAGAAAGAGGAATATGAACCTAAAGAGATGAAGATGCCAGAAACCAAATCAGCTTCTCAGTTAGCCGCAGAAGCAATCGCGAAGGCCAAAGAAGAGGATCAGATGAAGCTTGAGGCAGAAAAGAGAGCAGAACGTCTTATGGAAGAGGCAAGAAAGCGCGGAAAAGATCCGATGGAATTTGCACTTCATCAGCAGGAAATTTTAAATTATATGGAAAAGAACAGTGATGAACTCGTTTCTTTTGAAGATTATGAAGATTTATCACCAGAGGAAAAATTAGAGATAGAGAAAGAACTTTATCGGGAAAAACAGATTGAAGCGGGAGTGGCTCCAGAAGATATCAGTGATGAGTTACCAGATGAGATTCTGGAACAGTCTGGAATCGCACCAGATCAGACAGCAGGAGAGCAGAATAGTCAGGAGTCTGCCGGACAGGGAGATGGAACAACAGCACAGCAAACCAGCCAATCACAGGGAATGCCGACATTTTCAGATGATATGCTTCGTATGATTAGTCAGGAAGTAGTACAGGAAAATGCAGAGATGATTCTGGCTGAAGATGCCAATGCAGACTTAGGATTAATTAACGAGACGATTTTCGAAAACTTGAAAAATCTAATGAGTCAGACTGGCGGAGCTGTGACGCAGGAAGATATGGAATCTTTGATCGGAGAAGTTATTTCCAGAAATACGTCTTCTGACTCAGAAGAAAAACAAGAAACTTTGGCGCAGACGGAAACAGGTACTACAGCTGAAACGGCACCGATGGCATTTGAAGGCGAAAGTGCAGGCAGTGCTGTTGGAAGTGGAATGGCAGGAACGAGGGAACCAGCAGTGGAAAGTTCACAGTCAGAATCACAGAGCCAGCCAATGTCAGCGGTAGAACTTGCCAGGGCAGCACAGCAGGCAGCTAAGCCAGAGCCACAGGAAGCCAGAGAAACAAAGTCAGCAGTAGAACTTGCAAAAGAGGCACAAGAAAACGCAGTACAGAAGAAGGCTGAACCAATATCGGAGACAGAGGAAGAACTGAGCGAGGATGATTTAAACTTTGATGAATTAGATTTAGAAGAGGAGTCCGAAGAAAGTCAAAGTCCTTCCATTGAAGAATTAAAGGCACAGCTTAAGGCAGCAGAAGAAGCATTGGCAGCAGAGCAGTTAAAAGCGGCACAGAAAGCCGGGAAAGCAGAGGAAGAGAAGAAATCAGAAGAAATTCCGAAAGTGGAAGAAGCAACAGAACAGCCGATGGAAGAGAGTGCATCAACAGCCGGGGAACAGACAGCAACAGAAGAAAGTTCTGAGATAACCCCTGCGCCGACAGCAGAAGAAGTACAAGAACAGCCTGAGTATTCTGAAGTTTCAGAAAAAGAAGCGGAAGAATTTGAATATGTTGATCCGGGCGAATTAGTTCTTGGAGACCACACACAGGCAGAGATAGATGAAGCTTTGGATAATCTGGCATCTCTTGGCCTGGAGGGTGAAGTCTATGAGCGTGCAAAAAGAATGCTCTTACTGGAACTTGCTGGTTCAGAAGTAGCACTTGATGCATGGCTTGAAGAACAGGAAAATGGCAAGAAGAAAAAGGCAGCGGTATCCGCGTTAGATACAGAAGAAGATGCTCTTGATGATTTAGAGGATTTAGATGAAGATGACCTCGAGCGAGAATTAGAACTTGCTATGGATGAAGACTTTATTGAGGAAGATTTAGAAGAACCTGCAAATGAAGAAACTTTAGAAGAAAGCAGTCAGGACAAATCTGAAGAAACAGAAAAAGAGGCAGTTTCTGAGGAGGATTTAGAAGAAAACTCTGTAGAAAAAACGGAGGACGAATCTGATAAGACGGAAGGTGCCGAAGATGTATCAGAACAGCCAGAAAGTATTTTAAAAGAAGCTTCTGAGGAAGAAATAAGCAGTGAAGAGGAAAACTCTGAGGAAGAAGAGGGAGAGACCTCAGAGGCAGCTCAGGAAGAAGCAGCAAATAAGGAGTTCTCTGAGACAGAAGAAGAGGCAGCAAATAGAGAGTACTCTGAGACAGAAGAGAAAGAGACAGCAAATAGGGAGTGCTCTGAGACAGAGGAAAAAGAGATAGCAAATAAGGGCGTTTCTAAGAAAACAGAGAAAGAAGCAGAATACAAGGAAGCAGAATACATTTCTGAATCAGAAGACACAATTCAGGTAGAAAAAACAAGACCGGAAAAGGCAGAGAGGACATCTTCACAGACGAAGAAGCCTGCACACAGTGAGAGAACATCACATTCCAGAAAACACAAGAATATTGTAAAACGTAAGGAAAAAACAGCTCCAGAAAAAGAAGAAAGAGAATTTAGCGCAGTAGTTCTAACAGGAAAGAATGTCGAAGAAAAAGAATTCCAGGTAAGTGTCCGCAATCCATTTGTTCTCAAAAACTCTGCAAGCTTTATGGATAAATTTGAAGAGTATATTGTAGATACACAGGAAAACAGAAAGTTAAGCACAGGATTCAAACGTTTAGATGCAATGCTCCGCTATGGCCTTCATAAAGGAAGTTACTTTGTAGATGCTACACCTCAGTATTTAAAGAACGGATTTATGCAGCAGATAGCCGACCGGGCAGCAGAAAGCGGTGTAGATGTACTTTATATTTCAACAGAGCTTACCCGCTATGACCTTATGGTAGATACTATCTCTCGTCTCAGCTATGAAATGAATAAAAAAGATGAAGAAAAAGCAGTATCCTCTATGGCAATCATGACAGGAGAAAAAGGCGCAGATATTCGTTCTTTAAAAGATGAATTGAATTGGTACAGAGGACGAATCAGTGAACATCTTTTTGTACTTGATCAGGAAGCAGTGTCTGAATATGTAGAAAATATGGAAGATGCCTCCGCAGGAGATATATTAGCAGAACTTATTCGTTCCATCGTAACAGAGGGAGCACATAAGCCAGTGGTATTTATTGATAATATTGAAAATATACTCTCAGTAGAAGATTCTGAGGATATGAAACCGCTCATGGATGGAATCCGTAAACTTGCAAAAGAACTGGGAATTCCGATTATTATGTCCTACGGATATGCACCAGCAGAAAGTGAAAATGAGCTTGACCCAGATGAAATCGAATATCACAAATCATTAGGAAATATGTGTGATGTATATCTTGAACTCAAATATGCAGATATGATAACAGAGGATTACGAAGAATTAACAGAAGATGATATTCAGGAAATGGTAGAAAACGGTGAAATGCTTCTTATTAACGTACAACTTCATAAAAATAGAAGAACAATGAAAGCATCCTGTCAGATACAGGCAACACCGAAGTTTAATTATTACGAAGAATAGTGATTTGCCGTAGGCAAATAGACGAAACACCAAAGAGAAGATACCCTATATCTGTGACTTTAGTCGCGGCGGTTTGAATGCTCGCTTATGCGCTTGCATCCAAACCTTGCTCCGAGGCCACAGATATAGGGTATTATATGGCGCTATTCCGTAATCCCAATATAATCCGTTACAACCTTAATCTTCGCACTGATCTTCTGAAGCTCTTCTGTTGGTTTATAATCTTTCGTACCAAAGAGATATTCGTGTGCTTTTTTTACATTTGTCTGGGCTGTAATTGGAAAACCGTAATAGATGCCGTTATATCGTTCATCTTCAGATTTAAAAGGATAAGCCTGCGAATCTTCTATCTTACAACGTGCCATGGAAAGAGTCAGCTTTGTGAGAGCGTCATTAGAGAGGCTCGTTTTACACTGTGGAAGAACAGTACTGATTAACTTTCCAAGTTTTAGCGGCTGTTTTTTAGCTGTATTCATAATACCTTCAAGAACAAGTCGCTGATGGTTAGCTCTTGCGTGATCTCCGCCTTCCATGTAGCGGATACGAGAGTAGGCAACAGCCTGATTACCATCGAAGGTATAAGTTCCGGTTTTTTCAAACTTCGGAGAATTTCCACCATTAATATGATTCATATTACCAATATAATCATTTAAATTCTGTAATTCTTTTTCAGAATTAATGGTCAATGGAATACCGCCAAGCACATCAACAGCATCGGCTAGTGCTTTAAAGTTAACCGTGGCGAAATCTGTGATATTTAAATCCAGGTTACGGTTAATTGTGCGAAGAGCAAGTTCTGGTCCGCCATAAGAATATGCTGCATTAATCTTATCGTATTCGCCATCAATACTTACATAGGTATCACGGTAAATAGACATCAATTTTACCTTTTTGGTTGATTTATTGATGCTGGCAATGATGATACAGTCAGTACGGGAACCTTTATCTTTAATTTTATTATCCTGACTATCAACGCCAAAAAGAGCAATATTTTGATAATCTTTTATATTAGCATCCGTATCATTTACAGTTACACTTGTTTTATCTAAAGGATATTTTTCTATTTTGGAAAAGGCACCTTTTAATGAGAAACGGAATGCAAAAACCGCCCCGGCAATTAAAAGAATGATTAAAAGAAGGAAAGGAAAACATCCCCGTTTTTTCTTTTTTTTACGTTCATGATAAGTTAAAGCTCGTCCGCCAGAAGTCTGCCGCTTTTGAGACTTTGTATCAGGCTTATTCTGGGAAGAGGACTTCTTTGTTGATGGTTTGCCAGAATTTTTTATAGAAGAACCAGAGGAATGATATCCTGTACCGGAAGAACTTCGAAGCAGGCCATCAGTATTCAATGTGGAATGTGTATGATGGTCGTGAGAAGTTTTGAAATTATTCTGAGAACTTCGTCTGCCGCCTGTGCTGGAATAGTTATATTTGTTTTCAATGTTATCTTTACTATATATTGAACCATATTTCATAAAATATGCCTCCATTCTGTCATAGGTACTTCTGGAAATTTAATAGGTTTATGGAATGTTTCGGAGAGTACATTCATTAGTTAAAAAATCTGTGTTAGTAAGCATTTTTATTGACAAATCCTTTAAATACAGTAAGAAATAGAATCTTAATATCAAAAGATAATGTCCAGTTTTCAATATAAAAAATATCATGTTCAATTCGTCCCTCAATGGATGTGTCTCCACGGAAGCCGCAAACTTGTGCCCATCCTGTCATACCGGGACGTACCTGATGCTTTATCATATAACGAGGAATCTCCTCTTTAAATTTCTCAACGAAAAGAGGTCGTTCTGGCCGTGGACCAATGAGACTCATATCACCCTTTAATACATTAAATAACTGTGGCAGTTCGTCAAGACTGGTCTTACGGATAATTCTTCCCACGGGAGTGACCCGGGGATCGTTGTGTACTGTCCAGGCCTTTTGTTCCTTAGAGGCAGACTGTACTCCCATCGATCGGAACTTGTACATTTTAAAAGGTTTATTATGAAGACCGACTCGTTCCTGACAGAAAATAATTGGTCCTGGGGAACTCTTTTTAACGAGAACAGCAACAACAGCCATAATCGGTGAAAAGAGAATGATACAAACGATAGAACCAATAATGTCCACAAGACGTTTGATACATTTGTTTACAGTATTTGTAAGCGGAACATTACGGATGTTGATAACCGGAAGTCCGTTCAAATCCTCAGTAACTGGGTTAGTAGAAATAAATTTATAATAATCTGGAACAAACTTTGTATGCACACCAGACTTTTCGCAGATAGCAACCATATCTCCCAGTTTATAATACTCTTTCAGGCTGAGTGCGATTGCCACCTCATCCATAGAAGTGTTCTGAAGAAACTTTTCTACATCCTTTAACTTACCAATGCAAAAAGTATTGCGGTAAGAAAAGTCAGCCTTGAGATTATCATCGAAAATACCGTGAATGGTGTAGCCCCACTGTGGGTTTGACTTAATACGGTCGATGTAGGCTTCGGCTGCTGCACTGAAACCAATAACAACAACATGTTTAAGATTAAATCCCTTTCTGCGAGTTCTTTCTAATGCATAACGGATTGCCGCCCTTTCAGCAATGGTAAGAAGCATGGAAAGAACATAGAACATTAACTGAAGACTTCGTGAAACATGGGGAATCTTCATAAAGATTATATATATAAAGAAGAAAACCATTCCAATGGAATTCGCCTTAATGAGATTCGCATACTCTGAAGTCCTATTTTGAAATCTTTTTGGTTTATATAAATTAAACTTTGCATATAAAATAAGGTATACAGGAATAAGAACAAGAAGTATACCCTGATATTGCCACAACTGCCGCCAGTAACCAAAACGAGGGAAAATGTCTTTAAAAAGAGGGCATATATATCGAATATAGTAACTAAGACAAAAGGAACAATAAATAACCAGTGCATCAAGAACGACGTGGAACCGGTTAAGATATTTTTGATTCTCTTTAATCATAAAAGTGTACCTCCATCACCCAAAAGGGATATATATATGGAAAAAAGGGCGTAATATACCTCTTACTGGGATAATTTTCTAACTTATTATACAATAGAACAGGGCATTCCACAAGGTTATTTCTTTTCCTGCTTTTACGAAAAAAGTGTGAAAAAGCTGCAAAATCAGTAGAAATCCATAAATTTGCCATAAATACAACACAAATTTATCACACATCGTTGCTAAGATAAGGTTACAAACTTAGGAAAGGGGATAACATTATGAACGAATTTGAAAATGGATTCCATAATGAGAATTTAGAGAACAACAGGATAAATAACCAGGAAAACAACAGTCAGCAAGTAGCTATAGATGTAACACCGATTGAGGAATCGGTAACACAGGAGAATACAGAGAGTCATAGATATTCTTACAGAGAACAAGGTACAGGTGGCAGTTCCTATCAGTATGACAATGGAAATAATTCCAACGATACTTATAATAATTCTTATAGCAGCCACGGATGGAGAGATGAGAGTACTTATAATAATGAAAATTATTATGGGAATATCCCGCCGGAACCTGATAAGAGACGCAGACAGAGAAAGAATGGCAGTAAAAATAATAAGAACGGAATGGGTAAGAAAGCTGCCAAGTTAGTTGCATCCGCAGCAGTATTTGGTCTTGTAGCGGGAGCCTGCTTTGTAGGAGTGTCCGTAGCAAAAGATAAATTATATCCTTCTACAGCAGATCGAATTGAAACAACATCGGGAACAACAAGTGCAAAGAGCGAGACATCATCAAGCGGCTCAAGCAGCTCCAGCAGTAATGTAGCAAGTGTAGTTAATGAAGTGATGCCATCTGTTGTATCTATTACAAGCACAATTCAGTCTTCCAATTATTATGGCTTTGGTACACAGGAATCAGAAGGAGCAGGTTCAGGATTTATCGTTGCAAAGACAAAAGATAATCTTATGATCGCAACCAATAATCATGTTGTATCTGATGCCACTTCCCTCACCGTAGGATTTGCAGACGATACAACAGCCAAAGCAACAGTAGTCGGAACAGACTCCAGTGCAGACCTTGCAGTTATTTCTGTAAAGATAAAGGATATCAAAGACTCTACAGCATCAAAGATTAAAGTTGCAACACTTGGAAGTTCTGATGATTTAAAAGTAGGAGAAGAAGTTGTAGCAATCGGTAATGCATTGGGATATGGCCAGTCTGTTACAACAGGTGTAGTCAGTGCAAAGAACAGAGAAGTATCTTTAACAGATGGAACAATGAACCTTCTTCAGACAGATGCCGCAATCAACCCTGGTAACAGTGGTGGTGTACTTATTAATATGGATGGTCAGGTTGTAGGTATCAACAATGCGAAGTTAGAAGATACATCCGTAGAAGGTATGGGATATGCAATTCCTATCACTACAGCTAAAACTATCTTAACAGATTTAATGAATGCCAGCAGCGTAAGCACAAAAGATGCTGCATTCCTTGGAGTCGTAGGCCGTGACATTAATGAATCTTATTCCAGCGCACTTGGAATCCCTAGCGGAATCTATGTATCACAGGTAGTCAGCGGATCACCAGCAGAAAAAGCAGGAATCTCTGCAGGCGATGTCATTACCAAGTTTGAGGGTAACAACGTATCTACAATGTCCGGCTTAAAAGAAAAACTGGCACTGAAAAAAGCTAATACAAAAGTAAAAATCACATTTAAGAGAGCAAACCAGAGCGGAACATACGAGGAAAAGACCGTTACAGTAACTCTTGGTAAAAAGAGTGATTTCAGTGATGTAACAACAGATAACTCCAGCGATTCCAGCAATGATTCCAATAATAACTCCAATAATGGAAATAATAATGGAAACAGCAATGGCAACTCTGGTAATAGCAATGGAAATTCCGGAGACTATGGTTATGGCAATGGAAATTTTGGAAATGACAATGGCAATGGATATATAAATCCATATGAATATTTCTTCGGAAATAACTATTAATTTACCATTTAATTCGGAAGCTGTCTTTGGATGATTTTTAGATGAATTGAATTTAATCATAGTCCAAAACAGCAATCTCCAAATCCCTCCCTTGATAGCAGGTGATAGCATAACCATGGTCAGTGCATTTTTGCAACGGCCTAGAGCGTGTTTGAAAAATCATTCCTGCAACCTGCACGCCCCAATTTGCGGTATATTTTGCCTTCATTCAGTTGACGTAGCCCGCT
>OIEG01000492.1_pt1 | contig 16987 bp, 7 predicted proteins | sample 1581751 | NCBI WGS metagenome assembly OIEG01 (sample SAMN01760950, study PRJEB22395) | human gut metagenome | reverse complement strand
GACTTTATAAAGCTGCTCCTACAAGTTTTCATTTTGACAAAGTGGAAGAAGTGGGATTTGATTGGATTTTTGATGTATTTCAAGATAAAGATGGAATGATGTGGTTCGCCTCCATGGGAAGTGGGTTATGGAAGTATGATCCCCATAAGAATCTTTTTAAAAAGTATACTCATGAGGAAGGTAAGGAAAATACATTGAGCTCTAATTCTGTGAGTTCTGTCATGCAGGATTGTAAAGGCCGTATTTGGATTTCTACGGATCGTGGTGGTATTTGTTGTTATAATTCTCAAACGGATGATTTTACTACTTTTTCTATCAAAGACGGTTTACCAGATGATGTGGCTTATAAGATCTTGGAAGATGAACAATCAAATTTATGGTTTGGAACAAATCGTGGACTGGTTAGATTTAATCCGGAATCAAAAGATATACGGGTGTATACCACTAAAGATGGTCTATTAGGGAATCAGTTTAATTATAAGTCAGCTTTGAAGGGTGAGGACGGTAAGTTTTATTTTGGTGGTATAGACGGATTGATTGCATTTGATCCTAACTCTTCAGAGAAAATAAATTTCTTACCACCTGTTTATATTTCAAAGTTCAGCATTTATAATCAGGAAATAACAGTTCACACTCCTAATTCTCCTTTGAAAAAGTGTATAGAACATACAGATGAAATTATATTACCTTATGATCAGGCAAATATTAGTTTCGATGTTGCTTTATTAAGTTATTCTACTACGGAGTCCAATCAGTATTATTATAAATTAGTTCCGTTGGACAAAGACTGGATACGGGCAGCGAGTAATCAGAATATTTCTTACGCTAAACTGCCTCCGGGAGATTATATCTTGCAAGTGCGGGCTACCAATAGTGCCAAAGAAGGCCCTTATGCTACCCGGTCTTTATCCATTGTTATTCTGCCTCCTTGGTGGCAGTCCGTCTGGGCTTATTTTCTGTATATTATATGGGGAATCTGTGTCGTACTTTGCTGGTTCTTTTGGTATAGAAGACGCAAAGAGAAACAGATGGAAGAAAAGCAGAAGTTATTTGAAATTGAGAAGGAGAAAGAACTCTATGAATCAAAAGTCAGTTTCTTTACTGAAATAGCTCATGAGGTGCGCACGCCCTTGACATTGATAAATGGTCCGTTGGAAGCAATTGAGGAAATGGATATCAAGGATCAGAAATTGAATAAGAATTTGAAAGTAATCGGGCAGAATACCAAGAGATTATTAGATTTGACTGGACAGTTGCTTGATTTTCAGAAAATAGGGGCGAGCAAATTTGAACTGAAATTTGAAACGGTTGATGTAACGGCATTGCTGAATGAAACGATTGCTCGTTTTGAGCCTACTATTCTGCAAAAGCAGAAAGAGTTATTGCAGCATATTCCCCAAGAAAGAATTATGGCTGCCATAGATAAGGAGGCTATCACAAAAGTATTGAGTAATTTGTTGAATAATGCTTTGAAATATGCCCGTCATACCATTACGATAGATTTATTCCAAGATGAAGCTGATTTTACAGTTCGTATTGTCAGTGACGGAGAAAAGATACCTGAAGCGTCCAGCCAACAGATTTTTGAACCCTTTTATCAGATGGAGAAGAAGGATACAGTTCGGATGGGAGTAGGCATAGGATTACCTTTAGCTCGTTCGCTAGCCACTTTACATAAAGGCAGGCTTTATTTGGATATAGAACAACCGGAGAATACATTTGTTTTGATCATTCCTTTGAATAAAGAGGAAGTAAGGCAGCAAATAGAGAAGGTAGTGGAGCAAAATATAGAAGTATTGGATGAGGAAACATCAACAGAAACAGACCAAATGAAAGGTTATACTTTATTGTTAGTAGAGGACAATGAAAGTATGAGATCTTTTATCTTTGAACGATTGGAAGTTTTGTTTACGGTGGAAACTGCTGTGAATGGACAGGAAGCGTTGGATGTTTTACGTAGTAATCACATAGATTTGGTAATCAGTGATATAATGATGCCGGTGATGAATGGCTATGAATTATGTAAGGAAATAAAGGGGGATATTGATTTGTGTCATATTCCGGTTATTTTCCTTACCGCCAAGAACGATTTGGAGAGTAAAATTAACGGATTGAAGATAGGAGCGGAAGCTTATGTGGAGAAACCTTTTTCTTTCAATTATTTGAAGAGTCAGATTTTGTCTTTACTCAGCAATCGTAGAAAAGAACGTGAGGCATTCTCTAAACGTCCTTTTTTTCCTGTGCATAATATGCAGATGAACAAGGCGGATGAAGAATTTATGAATAAAGTAATCAATGTAATTCAAGAGAATATTTCAGATGAAAATTTCAATGTGGAACGTATGGCTGATATCTTATGTATGAGCCGTTCCAGCTTATTGAGGAAAATAAAGATTCTGTTTAATCTTTCACCCATAGATTTCATTCGGTTGATCCGTTTGAAAAAAGCGGCCGAATTGATTCAGGAAGGTAAATACCGTATTGGGGATATCTGTTATATGGTAGGAATAAACTCTTCATCTTATTTCAGTAAATTATTCCTGAAACAATTCGGAATGACTCCGAAAGAGTTTGAGAAACAGTATCAAACATCCAAGGAAAAAGCTAAAATAGATTTGACGGAGAATCTCTGATTGAAAGAAATGCAGCAAAAAATGACACATTTGCGGATTCTTCGGACGCAGATGAGTCATTGCTGCAAAAATCCTATTTATTGCTGCGTTTGTATATTAACAGGTTGTCAAGATATGCCTACTTTTGACCATGCTTGAAAGGAAAAGAATTCCGAACAGTAAAGCAAACCTTAAGTAGATTTATCTCTTTGACAAACTAATAATATTATGAAGAATAATTGGTTAACTTTAAAATCATTGTTTCTCTGTGTTTCTGCATTGAGTGTTTCCGGTCTTATTTTGTCCGGGTGTACTGAAAATGCAAATCTAAATGTCGGTGAATGGTCTTTGGAGTACGATGCTCACGCTAATGGTATTGATATCAGCAAAGGCTCTAAGCTTATTTATGATAATGTATATGCAGCTTATAAATTGGCCGACAGTGTTGTTTCGACTCGTGATTATGCAAAGCATCATGTTTCTACAAGAAAAATCAATGATCATTTTGGAGAAGGGTATCATTATGAGGTGACTTATACTGGGAATAATTTGCCTGTACTGGTTCAATCTTTTTATGTATATCCGACAAAGGATTATGTGTTGACAGATTTTACTTTGGAAAGTACGTCTGAAATGGCTTCGAATTATATGGCGCCGGTCAATGTGGACCGAATGTCTGAAGTCCTGAACCAGGGTGAAAATAATCGTGCGCTTTTCATTCCTTTCGATAATGACTGTTGGATCAGATACCAATCTCATCCGCTCACATTTACAGAATTGACTAGTTATGAAGTTACTGCCATATTTAATAATGATGATCGTGAAGCTATGGTGATAGGTTCTGTGGAACACGATTCTTGGAAAACAGGTATAACAATAGGTAAAGGTAATATATATAATGTAGGTTCATTGGTATGTTATGGGGGTGTTGCTGATAAGACAACGCGTGATTCGAAACCTCACGGTGCATTGAAAGGTACGACAATCAAGTCGCCTAAGATTTTAGTAGGATTTTTTGAAGACTGGCGTGAAGGCATGGAAGAATACGCTCAGGCTAATGCTGTGATTGCTCCGCCCAAAGCTTGGGATAAAGCTGTTCCTTTTGGCTGGAACAGCTGGGGAGCGTTGCAATTTAATCTGACCTATCCGAAAGCATTGGAAGTTTCTGATTTTTATAAAGAGAATTTGCAGTCCCATCATTTTGTGAATTCGGATAATCTGGTTTATACAGGTTTGGATTCTGGTTGGAATAGTTTTTCAGAAGAGGAGTTGAAAGCTTTTGTGGATAGATGTAAGGCAAACGGTCAGATAGCCGGCGTTTATTGGACTCCGTTTACTGATTGGGCTAAAAATCCTGAACGTGAAATAAAAGAAATTCCGGGGTATAAATATAAAGATGTGTATCTCTATGCAAATGGAAAACCGCAGGAATTAGACGGAGCGTATGCTGTTGATCCTACCCATCCAGCTATTGAAGCTATGATGAAGCGTACATCGGAACTCTTTCATCGGGCAGGTTTTGAATATGTGAAAATGGATTTTATGACACATGGGGCGATGGAGGCTGACAAATGGTATAATCCGGAAATACAAACAGGTATTCAGGGATATAACTATGGAATGCAATTGCTTGACAAATATTTTGGCGATATGTATATCAATCTTTCTATTTCTCCTGTTTTTCCTGCTCATTATGCTCAGTCTAGAAGAATTGCTTGTGATGCGTGGAATAAGATGAAGGATACTGAATATACCTTGAATGCACTTTCATACGGTTGGTGGCAGGATAAGGTTTATCAGTTTAATGATCCTGACCATATTGTATTGCGTGATGCTACAGATGGTGAGAACAGAGCGCGTGTTACTTCGGGGGTCATTACAGGAATTTTCATTGCTGGAGATGATTTCAGCAAAGGCGGTTCTAAAGAAGTGAAGGAGAAGGCGATGAAATATCTGACTAATGCTGAGATCAATGCTATAGCCAATGGGGAATCTTTCCATCCTGTAGATGGGAATGGTGAAAAGTCAGAAAATCAGTTTGTACGCATGGATAAGGATGGTAAGGCTTATTATGCTGTGTTCAACTATATGGATCAAGAGTTGAAGATGACTACAGCTTTAGAGCGTCTGGGGTTGGATTCGTCAAAGGAATATAGGCTGAAAGAATTATGGAGTGGCATTGAAAGTATTGCTAAAACCAATCTGGAAGTAACGGTTCCTGCATGTGATGTTGTAATTTTCAAAGTGGAAGAATAAACCAATATAAACTTTAAATCGTACTTAAATTTACAAATTATGAAAAGAATTAGGCTTATTAATTTAATCCTTATCATGTTTTGTTGCTGCAATATGCTAGCACAGAACATAACGGTTACAGGACAGGTGGTGGATGTTACATCCGAACCTATCATTGGTGCAAGTGTAGTGGTAAAAGGTACAGCCAATGGGACTATTACCAATTTTGATGGTAAATTTACATTATCAGTTCAGAAAGGGGAAACATTGCATATTTCTTATATAGGATATGTTGCACAAGATGTTAAAATAATGGGTAACCAACCAGTCAAAGTTGTGATGTCGGAGGATACTGAAACATTAGATGAAGTGGTTGTTGTAGGCACTGCGATGAAGAAGAGTGATTTGACGGGAGCTGTTGCCAGTGTTAGTTCTAAAGTATTGGAAGAAAAACCAGTAACAAATGTAAATCAAGCTCTTCAAGGTCGTGTCGCAGGTGTGTTCATTTCTCAACCTACGCGTCCTACGGATGATGCATCTATTAAAATTCGTGGTATTAATACAATTAATGGATCTACAGACCCTATTTATGTCGTAGATGGTATGGTTATGGATAATTCATTCTCTGGATTTAATGCAGTCAATTTGAATGATGTGGCTTCTATTGAGGTCTTGAAAGATGCATCAGCTACAGCTCTGTATGGTTCACGTGGTTCCAACGGTGTTGTTGTTATTACAACTAAGAAGGGTAAAAAAGGCGAAGGTAAAGTTTCTTATGATGGCTGGATTGGCTTTCAGACCTATGCTAATACTCCAAAAACTATGAATACTCGTCAATTATTTGAACTTAGAAAGGAGGCCTATACGAATGGTTATATGCAAACAAATCCTGATGGAGATGTCAATGCTTATATCAATGATGTGATAATGGGATCGAATACTGTTTTTGCTGATTATGAATTCGATGCCTACAACAATAATAAAAATTATGATTGGCTGGATGCTGTGAGCCGTACTGGAGTACAACACAATCATGTAGTAAGTCTTTCGAATGGCAATGATAAAGGTTCTTATTATATTAGTTTTGGTTATACAGACAATAAAGGTGTAATTGAGAAGCCTGAACAAGAAAAATACACAGGACGTATTAATGCGGATCAACAGATTAAATCCTGGCTGAAAGTAGGTACTAATACAACTTTTACACGTACCGAGAACACGTTGGTTGATGATGGAGTAATGAATCGTGCACGTTGTGCTAATCCGATGTTGGAAATTTCTGATGAGATTGAAACTTTAAATTGGCAAGGTATTTTTGACCAAAATAATTTTAATCCATTACGTTCTTTGAAAGTCGATAATGATTTGGTGTATAATCGCTTGTTGAGCTCTAATTATATTAATATCAATCCTATTGAAGGATTAAACTTGCGTTCTACTTTCTCTATTGATTATGCTCAAAAGCAGCAAAATAAATATACCCCGAATGATATTTATGAGTCGGAACGTTATGGAACACAAGGTGAAGCCAAAGATGATAGAGATACACGTACTGTATGGCAATGGGATAATTCATTGTCTTATGAAGCCTCTTTCGGTAAACATAAGTTGAATGCGATGGTTGGTACCAGTGCTACACGGACTATGTATAATTATATTAATGCTACGGCAACAGGGTTTGGCACTAATTTATTTGGATATCATAGTTTGGGATCTGGTTATAAAAAAGATCAGCGCGGCTTAAGTACAGCTTGGTCCGAGCAAACATTATTATCTTATATCGCTCGTGTTAACTATAACTATGCGGGTAAATATTTATTGACGGCGACAGCGCGTTACGACGGTTCTTCTAAATTTGCTAAAGGAAATCAGTGGGGTATTTTTCCGTCTGTGTCTGCAGCTTGGAATATTACAGAAGAAAAGTTCATGAAAAATCAGACGATTTTTGATCAGTTAAAGTTACGTGCTGGTTTTGGTATCGTTGGTAATCAGAATATTGATGATTTTGCCTATTTATCTTTATATAATGTCAGCTATACGGGTACTTCCGATACAGGTTATACGAATTCTTTTGTTTCCAATGGGCGACGTGGTACTCCAGATATTAGTTGGGAGAAACAAAAACAATGGAATTTAGGAGTAGATATGGCTTTCTTACAGAATAGAGTGCGTTTGTCTGTTGATGCTTTCTTGATAAAAAATAAGGATTTGTTAATGAGCCATTCGTTGCCTACGACTACTGGTTTCAGCAGTACTATTGAAAATATAGGTGCGATTGAAAACAAAGGTTTGGAATTTGCTTTGAATGCCAATTTGGTAAGAGCTAAAGATTTTGAATGGAATTTTGCAGCTACATTGTCTATGGATAAAAATAAGGTAACTCAATTATATGGTGATAATGATGTTGTATATAATGTAGATAGTGATCGTAATATTCAAAAAGAAGGTAATTTATTCCTTGGTGAGTCTCGTAACACAATTTATATTTGGAAAACAGGTGGAATCGCCCAAGAAATTGATATGGATCGTTTGAATAAAATAAATTGGAATGGATATAATGTGAATCCTGGTGATTTGTATCCGTTGGATTATGATAATAATGGACAGATAGATCAAAATGACCGTGTTGTAATTGGTTCCACTGATCCTAAGTTTTATGGCGGTTTTTCTACAGATTTTTCTTGGAAGGGATTGTCTTTAAATGCAGTATTCAGTTATTCTTATGGGGCTAAAAAATTGAGTCCTTGGTATGAAACTTTGATTGGAAGTACTGGATCTGGAGTCGCATCAACGGATTTGTTGGATCGTTGGACTCCTGAAAATACAGATGCTGAATTTCCACGTGTGTTGGCTGGCTTTGATTATAATCATTATGGTGCAAGTTCTATGGATTTTAGTGTACAGAAAGCTTCTTTCTTGCGTTTGTCTGCTCTGACATTGGCCTATACTTTCCCAACTAAAGTGATAAATGCTCTGAAACTGGCTAACCTGCGTGTTTATGCCACTGGTTCTAATCTTTTTTGCTTAACTAATTATAATGGTTATGATCCGGAAACTGGTGATTGGTATCCTCCTACACGTATGTATACTTTTGGTCTTAATTTGGCTTTTTAATGGAAGGATAGAATAAATAGTCTAACTTTAAAAGAAAACACAACAATGAAAAAGATATATAGATATAGTGCGATATATGCTTTGGCTTTGACCTTTGCACTGAAAACCTCCTCTTGCTCGGATTTTTTGCAGGTAGAACCTACGGGATCTTTGACTGAAGAACAAGTATTTGAAAAAATAGATAATGTAGAACCTTTAGTTCTTGGATTGTATAAGAGTTATAGGGGCTGTAAAGAAGGACGTAATGGATTGATGCCTTATTTGGGGACAGATGAAACACAGCAGGGTAATTATCAGTTGATTTCTTCAGGCGATCAAGCCGGTATGGATAAATATAATGGACAGTTGAATCCTACATCTACTCAGGTTAGTTCTATTTGGAACAACCGTTGGCCGGCTGTCGTTTCAGCTGCTAAAGCTATATATGCATTGGGTATGACCACTGAAGAACCGGAACGTGCTAAACAGTTGATGGGAGAGGCATGCTTTATTCGTGGTTTATTAATGTTTGAATTAAGTATGTATTGGGGTGAAATCCCTGTGATAGATATGAACCGTACTGATGAATTGGGCTTGGGACGTCAACCTTTAAAGACTGTATGGGAATATATTATTAATGATTTTATTACTGCTACCAATAATTTGCCTGAGTCTTATAATAGTGAACCGCAGCGTGCTACTGTTGGGGCTGCATGGGCCATGTTAGGAAAGGCTTATATGGCAGCTCCGGAAGAGACAGGATTACGGGATTTTGCCAAGGCTGATGAATGTTTTAAGACTATTATTAATATGGGGCGATATGAATTGCTGAATAATTATGCTGACTTGTATCGTTATGATAATCCTAATACAAAAGAGTCATTGTTTGAGTTGCAATTTAATAATGTATATCCTGATTGTAATTATTGGGAGTTTGATTGTGGTTCTCGTGCATGTGACTCTTGGTTTGGTCAGGGATGCTCTTTCTCTGGTTACGACTTTCTAGTTCCGACTCCTTTTGCTTATAAGACGGTAGAAGAAGGTGGCATTTGGGAAGATGGAGATTTGCGTAAAGAAGAAGCATTGCGTTATGATTTTACGTATTATACTAATAAATATTCAGAAGATGGAACATTCGAATATGTAACTCCTGATTTGTCAAAGACTCAATGGACGGGAACTACAGATGAATTGGAACCGCATATAAAGAAATATGAAGACTATCGTACAGATATTCTTTCAGGGCTTGGCATTAATAACATGTGGAATTCTGGTAAGAACTTTTCAATGATTCGTTATGCTGATATATTATTATTGCATGCTGAATGTCTGAATGAATTAGGACAGACTTCGGAAGCAGTACAGATCGTGAATAATCAAATTCGTACTCGTGCATGGGGAGGAAACTTGCCAGAAGATAAGAAATGGAATTCGGGAATGAGCAAAGATGAATTCCGTGATAAAGTAATGGATGAACGTTTGCGTGAACTTTGTTTCGAAGGTTGGAGACGTATTGATTTGCTTCGTACTAATAAATTTGTAGAATTGATAAAAGAACGTAACCGTTGGGCAAAAGAATCAGGAACAATTCAAGATTTCCATAAGCGCTATCCTATTCCTGATACTGAAATTAAAACAAATGATGCATTCGGCCCTGAAGATCAGAATCCGGGATATAGCAAATAAATTGTTTCTATCCATATAAATTAGAAGCATCAGGAGGAAACATCTGCTTCCTACCTGATGCTTTTTCTTTTTCTGAAATTTGGAATAATATGAAAATAATACATAAAATAGAAACTTATACCTCTGACGGAAAACCTGTATTACGATTTACCGTAATGAACTCCTCGGGAGCTTATATGGAATTCACTAATTGGGGGGCACGTTGGATTACAGCTTCAGTACCCGATGTTCAGGGAGCATTAGCCAATATTTTGATCGGTTATGATACCTTGTCCGATTATTTGAAAGATTCTTATTATATGGGAGCAACTGTTGGCAGATTTGCCAATCGTATTGCTGATGCTTCTTTTACAATAGATAGGAAAACCTTCCATTTGGAAGTTAATGATGGGAATAATACCAATCATGGAGGTTTTTCCGGCTTTCATAACAAGGTGTGGCAATGGGAAGAATTACCGGATGGCATCCGTTTTAGTCTGTATTCGCCAGACGGAGAAGGAGGTTTCCCGGGAAATATCCATGTGATAACAGGCTATCGTTTCAATGAGGACAATGAACTTTCTGTACGGCATTATGCGGAAACAGACTGTGCTACTTACATCAATATGACTAATCACGCATATTTCAATTTGCGCGGAAATGGAAAAAAGATAACAGAGCATCGGTTGCATATTTCGTCTGACCGGATATTGGATACTACCTCGGCGTTCATTCCTACGGGAAGAAAGATGAAGGTGAAAAATACTCCGTTTGACTTTACTTCCCTAAAACCGGTAGGTGCAGACTTATATGCTGATCATGAGCAATTACTTTGGAATAAAGGATATAATCATTGCTATATATTGAAAGATAAAATGTCTGAGGAGATGTTAGAGGCTGCTTCTTTATATGAACCTGTTACAGGAAGAAAAATGACAGTGATGACTGATTTGCCTGCTGTTCTTTTGTATACAGCGGGATATTATGACCGACCGGATACAGCCATCTGTTTGGAAACACAATTTTATCCGGATACTCCTTCTCATTCGGATTTTCCTTCTTGCCTGGTGTTACCGGAGAAAGCTTATGAGCATTGCACCTTGTTTAGTTTTCAGGTGCAAAAAGAGAAATAGATGATTGATAAATATGAAAAGACTATAATATGAAAAACGTAAAAAAAACATGGGTTGTATTAGCCCTACTGGGATGTATGCAAGTACTGCATGCTCAAACTGTGTATTTACATAGCGATAACCCACAAATGAAATGGAAGTTAAAGCCTCAGGCTGAAGTCGGAACGGATGTGAAGTCACTTTGTGGAAACGGATACAATGTTTCTGCTTGGGTAGATGCTGTTGTGCCTGGAACAGCTTTTAATTCGTATGTAATAGCAGGGCTGGAGAAAGATCCTAACTTTGGTGACAATATTCATCAGGTAAATCGCGACAAATACGACTGTAGCTTTTGGTATCGTACTACATTCCGTGTTCCTGCTGATTTTACAAAAGAATTGATATGGTTGAATTTTAATGGGGTAAACCGTCGTGCGGAAGTCTATCTGAATGGAACATTATTAGGTAAACTGGATGGGTTTATGCATCGTGGACATTTTAATGTTACTTCAATAGTAAATCGTGATAAAGAAAATGTATTGGCTGTACTTGTTCATATGCCTGATACTCCATTGGCTAATCAGGGCAGTCCAACCTATTTGTCTAGTGGCGGATGGGATTGGATGCCTTATGTGCCGGGGTTGAATAGTGGTATAACCGATAAGGTATTTCTTACTAATACGGGAACAGCTACTTTAATTGATCCTTGGATACGTACTAATTTACCTACCCGTGCCAGAGCGGATTTGAGTGTGGCGCTTGATGTCAAGAATAATTCGGTAGAAAAGACGAAGGTATTGGTGCGCGGAACAATTACCCCAGGAAACATTGTTTTTCAAAAAGAATTAGACGTGAATGCCCATACTACTGAACAGGTGAAGTTTGACAAACGCTATTTTCCACAACTGTGTATAGACCAGCCGCGTCTGTGGTGGCCAAATGGGTATGGAGAACCCAATCTTTATCATTGTAAGTTTGAGGTGATGGTGGATGGAAGAGTTTCGGAAACGAAAGATGTTTCTTTTGGTATAAAGAAATATTCTTATGATAAAGAGGGCAATACATTCCATATTTATATTAATGATATTCCGGTATTTGTTAAGGGAGCGAATTGGGGGATGTCTGAATATATGCTTCGTTGCCGTGGCGAGGAATATGATACCAAAGTCCGCCTGCATAAGGAAATGAATTTTAATATGATACGTAATTGGCTCGGCTCTGTTACAGATGATGAATTCTACGAGGCATGTGACAAATATGGCATTATGGTATGGGATGATTTTTGGATAAACTCTAATCCGAATTTGCCTTATGACCTCAATGTGTTCAATAATAATATGATGGAGAAAATAAAACGTGTGCGTAATCACCCTAGTATAGCCGTGTGGTGTGGCGATAATGAATCTAATCCTCAGCCTCCTTTAGAAGGATGGATGGCGGAAAATATTAGGACCTTTGATGGAGGTGATCGTTATTTTCAAGCAAACTCCCATGCTCAGGGCTTGACTGGTAGTGGTCCGTGGGGAGCATTTGAGCCTCGCTTTTATTTTACTAAATATCCTGATGGCTTGGAAGGAGATCCGGCGCGTGGCTGGGGATTTCGTACAGAAATTGGCACAGCTGTAGTTCCTACCTTTGAAAGCTTCAAGAAATTTATGCCCAAGGAGAACTGGTGGCCTCGTGATGAAATGTGGAACAAGCACTATTTTGGCCAAAATGCTTTTAATGCAGCTCCCGATCGTTATGATGCTTCTATAACCAAAGGTTTTGGCAAGCCCGAAGGGATTGAAGATTATTGCCGTAAGGCTCAGCTTGTCAATATTGAATCTAATAAGGCTATGTATGAGGGTTGGCTGGATCGTATGTGGGAGGATGCATCAGGTATCATGACTTGGATGGGACAGTCGGCATATCCGTCTATGGTTTGGCAAACTTATGACTATTATTATGATTTGACAGGAGCCTTTTGGGGAGCAAAATCAGCCTGTGAACCGGTGCATATTCTTTGGAATCCTGTGACGGACGGTGTGAAGATTGCTAATACCACAGCATGTGATATGGAAGGTTTGACTGCTGAAGTAAAAGTTTACAATCTGGATGGAAAGTCTGTGGAGGCTTATACAAAATCAGCTATTGTGAACTCTCCTAGCAATTCTACTGTGCAATGTTTTACGATAGATTTCAATAAAGAGCGTAAAAATCTGTCATTAAATAAACCGACCTTTGCTTCAAGTACCACTTATGGACAGCCTTCAGATGCTACGGATGGGAAAAAAGATACCCGTTGGGCAGCGGCAAAAGCGGAAAATGAATGGCTTTATGTGGATCTGGGCAGTGTGCAACCCGTAGGTGGGGTTCGCTTGAATTGGGAGGCATCTTTTGGTAAAGGATATAAGATTCAAGTGTCAGATGACGCCGAGACTTGGAAAGAAGTATATAAAACTGATGAAGGACGTGGAGGAATAGATGAAATTACTTTCCCCGAAGTTGATGCCCGTTATGTACGTATGTTTGGGACGGAACTAGGTTGGTGGTTTGGTTATTCATTATGGAGTTTTGATGTATTGGGTGGAACACAGCCTAGTGAGGGTTTGAGCGATGTACATTTTATCCGCCTGACGTTGAAAGATAAATCAGGAAAGGTTGTTTCTGAAAACAATTATTGGCGTGGCAACGACCGTTTGGACTTTACGGCTTTGAATACTTTGCCGGCAGCCGAATTGAAAGTTTCTTCTAAATTGTTGCGTAAAAATGGTCAGGCAGAGATTCGGGCAGCTATAGCTCACCTAAAGTCTGCAAAAGGTGTGGCGTTTGCAGTATATGTTCAGGCTGTTCGGACCTCGGATGGAGAGCGTATTCTTCCTGCTATTATGAATGACAATTATTTCACATTGATGCCGGGTGAAACCAAAGATATATGTATTACTTTTGATGAGGCTTTATTGCAAGGTGGTTCCTATAAATTGTTGGTAACACCTTATAATAATAAATAAGATGCGAGTTGGTGGAGCTTGGAGAATTTGAAATTCAGATTGGTGTAGCTTCCGATGATGTATGATTAAAGAAGAATATAATAGTGGAACAAATGAATTTGGTAAATATGGGAAATAAAATATTGTTTTTATGTGTTTCTCTCTTGGCGTATGTAAATTCTTACGCCAAGGTGGTCTTACCCGCTTACTTTACGGACAATATGGTTCTTCAGCAAAATACGGAGGTTACTTTTCATGGTAAAGCGGTATTGGGTAAAATCTTAAAAGTAACTACAGGCTGGAATAATGAAGTGTATGTGACTCAGGTGAATAAGGACGGTTATTGGAGTTTGTCTGTGCCTACTCCTGCTGCAGGAGGGCCTTATACGTTGACATTTACGGATGGTAAGAAATTGCAATTAAAAAATGTAATGGTGGGAGAGGTATGGTTTTGTTCTGGTCAGTCTAATATGGAGATGCCTGTTGCGGGTTGGGGGAAAGTCATGAATTATGAGCAGGAGATAACGGAGGCGAATTATCCTTCTATCCGTTTGTTTCAAGTGAAGAAGAATACTTCAGTAATTCCGTTGAGTGATATGGAGTCTACTATGGGAGGTTGGCAGGAATGTTCTTCCGCCACAATTCCTGAATTCTCTTCACTCGCTTATTTTTATGCCCGTTCATTATGGAAAGAATTAAATGTCCCTGTGGGTGTGATTGACTGTACGTGGGGAGGAACGCCTGCTGAAGCGTGGACCAGCTATGAAACATTGAAACAGGTGCTGGGCTTTCGTGAAGAGTTGGCTAAGATGGAACAATTGGACTTTGACCCTATTCGTATGGAAAAGGCCTATAATCAAGAGCGCTCTGAGTGGCAATCTCTTTTTTCTAAGGAAGATAAGGGAATGGAGGAAGATAAGCCTTGCTGGATTGCACCGGACTTGTCAGAAGGACAATGGTGGGATATGTGCCTTCCTGATTACTGGGAAAAGAATGGATTGAAAAATTTTGATGGAGTAGTATGGTTCCGTCGTAGTTTTGAAATTCCAGCAGAATGGATTGGTAAACCGTTAAAACTAAATTTAGGAATGATTGATGATGAAGATATCACTTATTTTAATGGGGTGGAGATTGCCCGAGGGGCAGGCTATATGACACCGCGTACTTATACCATTCCTGCAAAACTAGTGAAGGCTGGTAAGGCGGTTCTTGCTGTTCGTGTTTCTGATTTTGGTGGAGAAGGCGGTATTCATGGCAAGGCGGAGGACCTTTATGTAGAAGCTGATGGAAAGCGGATCAGTTTGGCTGGAGATTGGAAATATCGTATCGGACTTTCTTTAACAGGATTTCCACCTGCACCGATTTCTCCTGTTCAAAGCTCCAGTTATCCTACGGTGCTGTTCAATGCGATGGTCAAACCATGGACTGCTTTTCCCATTAAAGGAGTAATATGGTATCAAGGTGAAGCTAATGTAGGTCGTTCAGAACAATATGGAGATTTGTTTCCTGCTCTCATTACGGATTGGCGCCGACAATGGCGGAGTGATTTCCCCTTTTATTTTGTACAATTGGCTAATTTTATGGAATCCAAGAAAATACAGCCGGATTCCGAATGGGCGGCTTTGCGTGAAGCGCAAACTAAAGCATTAAAACTTGACCAAGTTGGTATGGCCGTGACCATTGATATTGGTTTGGCTGATGATATTCATCCTAAGAATAAGCAAGAGGTGGGACGCCGCTTAGCTTTGGTTGCCCTGGCCGGTAGTTATGGAAAAAATGTTTCAAGTTCGGCTCCTGTATTCCAAAATTATATAATTAAGGGGAACAAGATGGAATTGGATTTCGGACAAAAGCAAGATGGATTTCAGATTAAAGGTACAACTTTAAAAGGCTTTACCATTGCAGGGCCGGACCGTGTATTTTATCCGGCAGAGGCTATGGTCCATGATGGAAAAATTATACTTTCTTCTACTGAAGTTCCTGCCCCTCTTGCTGCACGTTATGGCTGGGCAGATAATCCGGATTGTAATTTGTACGGAGAGAACGGGCTCCCGGTTGCCCCTTTCCGGACCGACTGTTGGTAGATGGTGTAAGTCTTAACCTTTTTTCTTTTCTTTATAAGCTGATGGAGGCATCCCCATCGTCTTAGTAAATAACCGGGAGAAATAAAGAGAATCCTCATAGCCTACCAAGGGACTTATTTGGTTAATTTTTAGGTTAGTAAAATCCAGGTAGTGACAGGCTTCCTGTATTCTGAGATAGGTAAGATATCGAAGAGGAGAGGAGCCTGTCTTTTCTTCAAACAGATTGGAGAAATAGGACACTGAGAGGTTTACTTCCGCAGCGATATCTGCTAGGCGAATGGTTTTGCTCAAATTTTCTTGCATGAAATGAATCGCTATTTGCACCACATCCTTGCTTCTGCAACCATTGCGCATAGAACCGCAATCTCGATATTCACCAATAAACTTCATGGAACCTAAAAAATGGAAAAGACTGGTAGTGGCATAAAGCATATAGTTTTTGCTATATCCGGAGCTGATGGACGAGTAGATTTCCTCGAAGAGTACTAATCTTTCTTTGATTCGTGAATCCTCTTGTGGAGTGATGTCTTTCGGACGGTCAAAACCGGCACTGAAAAATGCAGCTTTTGTTCCATTGAAATGGATCCAGTAAATAGTCCAGGGATTTCTCTCATTACTGCCATAAGCGTGTGCCTGGTGTTTAGGTAGAATGAAAAATTGGTTGGCGGTAACTACATATCGATGTTTGTCTAACTCGAACCACCCTTCTCCCTCCATACAATAAATAAGGATAAACTCGGTTGCTTCCTCGGTGTTGCGTTTCCGGTAATGAAAACAGGCATGAGGATAATATCCTATATCTGTAATGTAAAGTTCGCTGCCTAACGGATCTTGCTTTAATTCTTCAATCAGAAAAGCAGGAAGTACGATGGCGCGTTCTCCTTTAAATCCCTCTTTAATTCGTGGCATATATCCATGTATTAGAATTGGATAACAAAGATAGCAGACTTCCTTGATTTTACCTACAATACAGGCTTGATTTCGATGATTTTGAGGGTATAAGCGTCAAAATTCTTATTTTATGGCGCATTTGAGTAGGGATTTTTGAGCTTCTCTCCCTATTTTTGCACTATAATTTTAATCGATAAATAATACCATGAAAGAAAGATTATTCTTCTTGATATGTTTTTTATGCATATCATTTATGTTAAAAGCGGCAGATAAGCCAGTAATTAAAATTAGTACAGAAAATGTAGACCTTATTTACCGGGTTG
>OIEG01000489.1_pt1 | contig 17043 bp, 21 predicted proteins | sample 1581751 | NCBI WGS metagenome assembly OIEG01 (sample SAMN01760950, study PRJEB22395) | human gut metagenome | reverse complement strand
AACTCCCTTAGGCTTAGTCCACAGACGTCCGCCGCTATTCTATAAATAATTATAGAACATAAATTGGAAAAATTCAAGTTTTTTTTAAAATTATTTAAATTTATTTTAAAAAATTATAAATAATTTTTTAAAGCTCTTAATTTTCCCTTAGTATCAGTATATATAATTCTAGAAAAAATATTCATCGGTACCTGTTTCCTGAAATTTTCACATGCGTCCTCAAACTGGCGAATAAAAGTCATTATTTCACTTTTATTGCATTTTAATAATTTCATAACAAAAGAAATAAGTATTAAGTAATCAACAATAGTTCTAAAGTTGATATTATTGATACCTGTTTCAGCTGCTATGTAATTGCTTATTAGACTATTTACTTGACTTTTTTTAAATCTTGTGTCGAATACCGTATTGTTATGCGCAACAGCATTTCTGAGGTCCTTTAAAACAAATACAATTTTTTCAACCATTCTTCCGTTGCTATCGAAACTTAATCTGATTCCTACAGAAGAAGATATTTTTACCCTTACCGTTTTATTTAAGCAAGATAAGAAGTTACCAAATTCACCCAAACTTAAGATTTCAAATATTGCCCACATTGGAAGAGGTTGATCATTATCGTAATAATGTTTAATTATATTGTTTTTATCATAGCCCATAGAGATGTTATTATATATTTTGTTTCTTACATTCATTCTTTTTGATATAGATTTTTTGTAAGAATCACTCCCAACAGGATATGCCTTATAGTCATTAAGCAGTTTAGTGTATATATCTGAAAAGAACTTACTCTTTGCCTCATCTAAAATGACCTCAAGAGAATAGTTTTTTAAAGTTGTTTCTAAAAACATAATTTGAGGATAAAATATCGATTTTATTTTCATATCAAAGTCATATACTGCTTGCAATTCGTTGAAATCTGTATAAGGGAACAAAGAAGTAGGAGAATTACAATATCGGTAACCTTTATAACCGTGATAATAACCCATATTTCTTAACTTTTTCTTTTGCAAGCTACCATATATTTGAATATTCTTTTCATCACGCATATATGCCATAAGAGAGTTTATGCTTTTGGGCTTCATCAGAACACCTCCTGTATTTGTAATTAATTACACGATTAGTAAAATCGTAGTTCAAAATAAGACTAATTATCTTCCACATACTCCATTATGTCGCCCGGTTGACAGTTCAATGCTTTACATAGCTTTTCTATCGTTTCGGTAGTAACGCTTTTGCCGTTTTTCAAAGCATATAATGCGCTTTGTGAAATTATATTTTCCTTTCGGATTTTATAGGTTGAAAGTCCTTTTTCTTTCATAAGGGCAAACAATTTTTCATAGCTTAAAGACATTTTTAGTTCCTTTCCGGGGCTGTATCATATAAGCCCTCTTTTCCACTATACACATTATAACACAAGTGTGCACGGATTTCAATGCATAATATATACATCTTTATCCGTGAATGTTTGTGCATTATGTCAATTGAATATTCACGGAATAGCGTGTATAATATAGGTACAGAGTTAAGGAAAGGGGCGTTACAGATGAAACGCACACAGCACAGCAAGGTTATGACAATAGCAAACAGGCTTGTAAAGCAGGGTTACAACAGAGCTAATGCAATGGTGAAAGCGTGGGTGCTTGTCAAGCTCCCGAACATCTGCACAAAGGTTGCAGGCGTGACCTACGGCAAACGTCAGCAGGCTATTGAACACCTTACACAATATCGCCCCGAAAACATCAGAATCAGTCTTTACCGTGACAACGCAAATGCATATGACCGCAACGCAGTTGCAGTTATAGCAACCGTAAAGGGCAAAGGCTCGTACACAATGGGTTATCTTCCGAAAGCTCTGGCGGCGTTCATAGCTCCGCTAATGGACGCAGGACGTACAATCACAAGCCGCCTTGCAGGTATCAGAGGAACAAACGAGCCGTACTTAAATTACGGACTTGGAATAGAGGTGAGAATATAAGCGTTTCTCTTTCTCACAAAATACATACATTCCATAGATAACAAATCTGAAATTACGGCTATACGGGAAAGGAACAAAGGAGATTTAAATTATGAAAATATGGTATTGTGTTACATCGACGTTTTATGATGACGGTAGAGCTTCAGCAGCAATTACTGACACCTGTGAATCTCAGAATAAACCTGATGACTCTTTTAATAGTACATCTCGCAGGGATATTTACCGAGATTGGTTTGGAGATAAAGAGGAGGCTCTTGCTTTCGTAAACGAATGCAAGCAACATAAATAATAAATACACGGTTGCAGCGGCATACACTTTATATTCAATAAGCAGATTGAAGTAAACATATAGCCACTGCGGCTGTTGGATATTTTTAAGTTTAAAGGAGACAGAATAATGGAACAGATTTGCAACAATATTGATTATTTCAGAAGAGAGCAGAAGCTCAAGATACAAGATGTTCAAGATGACCTCGGCATTACCGCCGATGAATATGTCAGCTACATAACTAATCCGGATTTACCTGCAAGCGTGGCCGTGAAGTTTGCTAATTACTTTGCTTGTACAGTAGGTCAGTTAATCAGCACGGAGCCGATAAGCAAAGAAGAGCAGAATAAAACATATTTAAAAATTTTCACTTTTGAAAGGCTTGAAAAGATAGACGATTTAAAGACCCTCGAGCTTGCAAATGACTTAGTAAAAAATGTTGAAAGGCTTTGCAAAGAGGGTAACTTAGAATAGCCTTATTGTAAATTAAAATCAGTATATAACCGTTGCTTTGCTGCTGCGGTTGATATAAATATTTTAAGCTAAAAGAGGAGATTAACAAATGACAACGAAAGAGCAGATGTTAGAATTGATTGATAGGATAGACAACGAGCAGGCGCTTGAAAGTTTGTTGGCTTTCGTGCAGATGATATATAATCAATTCAAGTTAGGAAGATGGGACGCTGAATAAGCGTCCTGTTTTTCGGCAAAGCTAAAAAATGAATACATAATAAATTATTTATCGAAAACTATTGACACGTAATAAATTATGTATTATAATGTTGATTGTAATGGGGAAACATAATGAAAAGTTATTCCTCAAGGGAAGTTCTCAAAATTCTTTTTGCAGACGGTTGGTATGAGGTGGCTTGCGTTGGTGACCATCACCAATTGAAACACCCCGAAAAGCCCGGAAGAGTTACATTGACTCACCCGAGAAAAGATATTCCGATTAAAACGCTGAAAAGTATTGAGAAGCAGGCAGGCATTAAATTTCCTTAATGCCTGCACCCCGTACAGATTATTATGAAATGAGGCTTTGCTATGAAAGACAGATATTCATTTGTGGCAGTTTTCGATGCATCTGACGACGGTATTTCAATCGAATTTCCCGACTTGCCCGGTTGCCTGTCGTGTGCAGATACACTTGAAGAAGCTGTTGAAAATTCCCGTGAAGCTCTCGGCTTGCGCCTTTGGGGAATGGAGCAGGACAATGAGGAAATCCCTCAGCCGACAGCAATTCAGGATATTCACACAGAGAAAAATCAGGTGCTTGCAGTAATCGATGTGTTTATGCCTGTGTTCAGGGATAAGCTGAACAACAGATTCGTAAAGAAAACGCTTTCGCTTCCTGCGTGGCTTGCCGACCTTGCCGACAAAGACGGCGTGAATTGCTCAAAGGTATTTCAGAATGCACTTGCCGAATATTTAGGCGTGAAGCAGTAAAACAATTCTGCATTGTCGCTGAACGCAAAAGAATAAAAGCGCCCGTACCTGCCGAGAATTGACTTGTACGGGCTTTGTTTTGCTTTTGAATAAAAAGTGTTATTTTATTATGGATATAAGCGTATTGCAGGCTATTCAAGCAAAGCATAGAACAGTATTCTACAGCAGATAAATAGAAAATGACGGAGCACTCTGCCAATGACAGCGTTTCAATTATGAATTACCGCAATAACGGTTGAGCGGTAGGGAAAAATAGAGGTTTTGCAGGCATTATGCAGACTGATAATTCACAAGTAAGGGGCAATAACTTTTCATAAATCTGCATAGCTTTTGACGTCTATAAACACCAAATAAACACCCACCCGACAAATAAGGCGCATTTTCAGACAAAAAATAAAACAATAAAAACGGCTTAAACGCAGTGTTTAAGCCGTTTTTGCTTGGTACGAGTGTTCATAACGGACTTATGAAAAATTCAGGTTTTATCGGCAGTCACACGCATTTCTCGCTCGAACATTTGTGATTTATTCAATTTCTTCCTATAATATGAATACAATATTCAGTCGAGGAGGAAAAGACTATGAGAAATCCCATATATCACATTTACTTAACGCCCGATGAGCAGCGTACCGTCATCAACAGCTTGATTGATTTGAGGAATAACCTTATTTCACGAGGCAAATACACCGATGTCATTAACGAGCTATTAATCAAGCTCACGAAAGCTAAAGTAAAGAAGTTTAAGTTCAAGGAGGTCTGAATTATGGCGACAAAGATTACATACACACAGCAGGGAGATTACTTGCTGCCTGATTTGAAATTGCCCGAACAGCCAAAGGTTGAAATTGGTATTTGGGGTAAACGACATTTGAGATACCTCAAAAACCATCATCCTATCATTTATACTAACCTTCTGACGAGCTGTAAACTCACCGCCTATCTTGCTGACATCGACGAGCAGGCAGAAGGTATGTTTTTTCGGTTAGTAAATCAAATTGCTGAAAAGGAAGGCGTAACCGAACAGCTCAAAGCAAATAATCAACTGCTGTGGGTAAAGCAAATGAATAATATTCGTAATCGTGCAGAAGAAATTATTTACCAAGAGATAATCTATATAGTTTGAAAAAACGGCTGATGCAGTCACGATACTGCATCAGCCGTTTTTTATTCCATATTCTCTTCAAAATTCTCTACTTGCTCCATAACTTTACGGAACACTTCGGGACTATACTGCGGAGGATATCCGTTTTTGACCAAGCAAATTTTAATATCAAACTTGAGCTGGTCACGGACAATTTGGTTATTTAGCCAATCTGCAAATGAGGATTTTGTATCAATAATCTCTTTAATCTTTATGGCGAGATTCTTGCACTTTTCATTTACAACAACGCCGTTTATTTTCTTATCTTCGCCGTATTCAAAATTATAGCTGTCACGTAAAGCCATCAAAATATCATAGAATGCCTTTTCCTCGAAAGTGAGTCCAACATTGCGGAAACTATCTCGGTCGATTTTCATCTCTCTGAGAATCTGCAAAGCCTGTTCGGTTGCTTCTCTGATAATCTCCTCAGACGCTTCTTCCTGCGCTTCTCCTGCCTCATCTGCGGTGAGATGCTTACGACGCTCGTGATACTGTTCAATGGTTTTCTCCAACATTTCTTGGAATTTCTTTGCTGCCATTTGATTTGTTTTGCCGTATTCGGTGATTTGTTTACGAAGCATTTTTATCAGCAATTCAAGTTTTGACGCAGGCATTTTCACGGTTGTAAGAGTTTCAAAGTATTCCGGGCTGAAAATATCCTCCTGCTCGCCTTCTTCAAGAACACTTTCCACTTTATTATACTTCAACGCTTCCTCAACCATCTTTGACACACGACGATTCATTGTTTCTGTATCAAGTTCGGTTGTGCCGCTCATCTTTCTGACAAAGCCTGCAATAGCCATAAAGCACTGTGCTAACGCAGATTCTTCATCGCTCAATTCACCGGACGGCTGACAAATATCATAAGCAGAACGCATCCGCCTGACAGTTTTTAAGAAATATGTTTTGAAGGATACTTTTTTAACTTCTTTTCCGCCCTTAGCTTCTGTGTTTAGCTCTTGCGTAGAAATAAAAACGTACTCGGCAGCTTTTGCCAATAATCTGTATCGTTCAGCAGGATCACCCTTCGGATTCAAAAACGGGCTCAAATCATATCCGACAAACAAGTCTTCGAGAATCGACATCTCTTCTCTGAAAATCTCAGTAGCCTGATTAACATCGTCCACCGAAGGCGCAACCGAATGATTGCCGCCGTACATCTTTACGGCTTCACGCATATTGTCACGAATGCCGATATAGTCAATAATAATACCAAAGTCTTTACCGGGATACTTGCGATTTACGCGGCTGATAGTTTGAATTAAAAGATGCTTTTGCAAGGGCTTGTCATTGTACATATATGTAAGCGACGGAACATCAAAACCCGTAATCCACATATCAACAACGATAACTATACGGAAGTTAGATTTATCCTGCTTAAAGGCAGCGTCTAATTTCTCAGAACGTTTAGCGTTCTTTACACCGCCCAAATAATCATACATTTCTTGTTCGTCGTTCTTGCCGATGCTGGCAACCATCGCCATACAAGGCATCTCTTTCAATTCACGAAGTTCTTCTGCGGTTGCCGTGACTCCGTCGGGCGTCTTTTTCTCAATAAACCATTCGGGATATTTGTCTTGGAATATTTTCAGCAATTTATATGCAATCGGTCTGCTCGAGCAGACTACCATTGCTTTTTGAACCCTGTCAGGATCATTTGCGCAGGCTGCAACATAGTGGTCGTGAATATCCACAGCAAGGCGTTCCAAACGCTCCGGCTCATCAAGGATTTTTTCCATAGAGGACATTGCTTTTTTGCTTGCTTCAATATCCTCTTTTGTTGCACCTGAATCGGCGCATTTTTTATAGTATTCCTCAATTAGCTGCACTTGCTTTTCATCCAAAAGCACCTTTGCGATACGCGGATGGTATTTGATAGATACAGTCAATCCGTCGGCAACAGCCTGATCCATTGTATAACGGTCAATTTCATCACCGAAGGTCTGATAGGTTTCAGCAATCGGCGTACCTGTAAAGCCGACAAAGGTAGCGCACGGGAATGCTTCACGCAAGACCTTTGCATACGGTTTTGACACCATCGCTTTCATATTATCGTCAGCATCTTTGCTGAACTGAATCTTTTTAGAATGTTCGAGCTGAGTTCTGTGTGCTTCGTCAGAGAAACAAATAATATTGTTACGGTCATTGATTAACCCGATTTTATCATCTTCTCTGTCACAGAATTTTTGAATTGTGCAGATATAGAAACCTCCGCTCTGACGAGCGCCAAGCTCCTGCCTTAAATCTTTTCTGGTAGAGACGACCTTGACTTCGCCGAGGTTCAGGAATTCTTCGCTTTTTGTAAAAAGCTTTGCACCTTGCTTTTGCAGTTCCTCACGGTCAACAATCATAACAATGGTAGGAGATCCGATTTCCGGAATATCGGTGCAGCGCAATGCTAACTGACGTGACAAAAACGCCATTGTATAGGTTTTACCGCAACCGGTCGCGCCAAAATATGTACCGCCTTTTCCGCTTTTCTCTTTTACAGATTTTACAATACTCTGTTTTAATAAGCGTGCGGCAAAAAACTGCGGATAGCGGCATACAATCTCACATTCATCACTGTCGTATTTGCTGTCTTGAAAATAGATGTAATCACGAAAGATTTCAAGAAATCTCTCGGGGCTGTAGACACCCTTAATCATAGACTGCACTTCATCAAATGGCAGTGAGGAAACCTCGTCACCGTCATTTACACGACGCCAAGCGTAAAAGTGCTCATACGGCGTGCGAACAGTGCCGAGTCTGGTGTTCACACCATCAGAAATACAGGCTAACGGGCAAAAGTGCAGCAAATGAGGAATGTCACGCCAATAGCGATAATAAATCTGCTCCCACGCATCATAGATTTTTGCGTGAGCGTCCGCAGGATTCTTCAATTCAATAATGCACAAAGGCATTCCGTTTACATAGAGAAGCACATCGGGACGGCGGTTCTGGTTTTGTCCGTTGTTGGTATATTCCACAACGAACTGATTAACCACACGAAAGATATTGTTTTTGTAATTATCATAATCAATCAATGCGATATTCACGGCTTCACCGTTCTCAGGCACATAGCGAACACCGTTAATCATCCAATTATATACTTTGTGAAGGGTTGCAAACTCGCCTTCGGCACCTGCTAAACGAACGGAATCAATTATCTGCAAAATCTCTTCCGCCGGCAATTCGGGATTTGTTTTTCTGAGAAATTGCTCCATATCATCGACATACAGAACATCCCTTTGAGAATCGCGCAAAATGCTGCTTCCGGGCAGATATTGCCAGCCCTCATCCTCTAAAAAAGTAATAAAGGCACTCTCAAATTCCCACTCGCAATAGCGACCATTGAAGTTTTTTAGTTTTGCCATATTTTGCCTCCAAAAACGACGGGGTTTATAAGTAAATCTATACTCTATCTGCAATAAATGAAAGCAGTTTATCCTTTGTATAAGGGTAAAGATTCAATTCATAAATATGCGTTACTCCTATATTATTAATCTCTTTAGGAAGTTCATTTAATGTAAAACCAAAAGGAGAATTTCGTCTTTCTTGTGACAAAGCGCTAACCTTATTCTCTAAGACATACCAATCCCCGTACATACTTGAATCGTTTTTTGTTAAAAGAAGATTAAACCCATAACCACTCATATCTTCTACCTGACACCATAGCAAAATATCTTTGCCTTTGCACTGAGGGATATAGTTAATAGTTCTTATATCACCGAAAGGGGTTTGCACATTTCTTTTGAATTTGTATTTGAATAAGATTTCTCCCGAAATATTAATAGAGCCATTTGATGTTGTCGCTATACTTGTAGAAAACTCTTCCGACGGATCTGACGGTGGCAATTCATTGACGTTTACTTTTTTTTCATTCGGATTCTGTGTGTTTAGTGCATCCACAAATTCAGAGATGGTTTCAGTTATTGTATTATGATATTGTGAAAAAACAAAATTGATGTAATCTTTTCTCTGTGTTTCTGCTTCTCTTTTTTTAGATTCTTGTCTCTGCCGTTCTAATTCTCTTTCATTTCTGTTTGAAATAGCACGATTGACAAAAGCAGAAACATCACTTTGCGGAAGAGGCTTTGTTTCGAGAACCTTGATTATTTCATCCCAATTATTAAATCTCTTTTGAGTCGGTTTTTCCAGCATTTTAATAATCATAGAAACAATGTGCGGAGGAAGATTTGGATTCTTATTAGAGGGGTTGATAACAGTATCAAACAAGTGCATTTTGCGAAAGTTATCATAATCTTGCTTCATTGGAATAGTATAGGGAAATGATAATGTTGCAAGTTCATAAAACACGATACCCATTGAGTAAATATCCATCTGAATCGTGTTCTTATCGCTATTCCAAGCTTCCGGAGCAATATAATATACCGTTCCATAGTTTTTAAATGTTAAGGTTTTTGTACTATCTCCGGCGTTTTTTGACAATCCAAAATCAGTTATTTTAAACGTTCCATTAAAATTCAATATGTTTTCAGGCTTTATATCACGATGTACCAAGTGTTCGCTAACAGCTTTCATTCCACACGCTAACTGCATAAAGATATTGTTAAGTGTTTCTATATCTAAAAGCACTTCGTTCTGATCTTTCAGAAATTGTCGCAAAGTTCCTCCATCTGTGTATTCCATAATAATATATGGAGGATACTCCGAAAAAAGCTTCCCGTCGTGAACAAACAAATACTTTATTACATTATCAGAATCAATCAGTTTTGATTGATTTGTCTCTTTTTGAAATGATAAATAAGCTTCATCACTATTAAAAGTGTTTTTAAACAGCTTAATAGCAACTACAGATCCGTCACTTTCAGAGTGAGCTTTATATACGTCGCCAAAACCACCGGAGCCAAGTGCTTCATCTAAAATGTAATGATTGCCTTTATCATCCATAAGCTTTGAGCCAATCATAATTATCATTATTTTCCTTCCTCCAACGACCCTTTAATTAGTATCGGGCAAATGTTTTTGATTTGTTCTTTTAGTTGTTCATTGATTTGCTTTCGGGTGGTATATACCTTGTAAATGTCTGCAATAGCTTTTTGAATTGATACATCCGGCAAGGGAATTTTAGTATCAAAGAAACTATCTAAATCAAGATTAGAACGTATACTTGCATCACTTAAAAACCAGCCAAACCTATCGCTCTCTTTTCTTGAAAACCAAATCATAATGTATTCGGAAATAACCTCACTACTGTTTGTCTGTAAAACAGTATATGCAGGTGAAATAATAATTGGTTCTTCTTTGTCGTATAATGCGATTCGAATACACATATCTCTTCCGGTTTGCATTCCGGAAAATGCAAATTGTCCCTTTGTTACCACTTTATAATTTGTAAGATTAGTTCCGGTTGTATTAGCAACCGTAGGCATAAATTGTTTGTTTATGTTTATACCTTGAACATTTACAACAGACTTGTCAGTGTTTCTGTTATCTACCTCGCGCAACAATGCTCCTATTCGAACCCGATGAGCATTGTTTTTTAGCTTATCAATGGTGATATCAATAGCAAGTTTCAAATCTTCCAATCCACGTTCGTAACTCTGCTGATTGGCAACCATAGCTTTATAAATATCTACATATTTTTGCTGAACTGAAAGTGGCGGTAGGTCGATTTCTATATCGCACATATCGTCCCACGAAAAAACTTCACGAGCAGAGCCCCAAGAATTGAACCTTGAATAACGGTCAAATTCGGGACGATTATAAAACATAAATAAATACCACGGGTTTAAACACGATAAATCAGATACAGTAAATACAACATAAATTGAAGAAACAAGGTAAGTCGAATCAGTCATATTAAATGCTAAAGATATTTTGTCTCCACGACGTGATGTATCTGGAACATAGGCAAAAGACATTGGAGGAAATAGTTTATAAGAAGCAAGATTTACACCTGACAAATTAGCTTTCGTTTCTATAATGCTTTTCTGCGTCGATAAGCCAACAACGCTGTTTTCGCCATAGGCATTCTGGCTATTTCTTATATCATATTGCGTTATATATGAACCTAATTTATTCAATCCCATATCCAATACCTTTAAAAGCATCAAGCAGCATTTGCTGTGATTCTTTCTCTTTACTGATTATCGCTTTCATTTCATCTTGGATTCTTGCCATTTCAGCAGGGAAATCAATCTCTAAATCGTGGTCGATAAATTCAATATACTTGCTCGGGACAAGACTCCATCTATTATCCTTGATTTCTTCCATACCGACGCTGCGATACAGCTCCGGCACGGCATAATTACTGCCGTCCGTCCCTTCACTTTGCCAAGTGTGGTAAATATCCGCCGCGCGCTGAATTTGGTCGGTGTGCAGGCGAACTTTTTTCTTGCTCTCACCTTTAACGGGATTATCTGTCCACTGGCGCAAATCCATAAATAATATTTCGTGCTCTCGGTTTCTCAGCTTTCTGCCGTGGTATTCTCCGCCTTTTTTGTTTTGGTTAAGAATCCACAGCGTAACACTGATATCGGTAGTAATAAACAGCTCTCTCGGCAGAATAATGATTGCTTCAACTTTATCGTTTTCGATAAGCTTTTGACGTATATTTACAGTGTCGCTGTCACCCAGAGCACCGTTTGCAAGCAAAAATCCTGCTACGCCGTTCAGAGCCTTTAAATGAGATAAAATATGCAAAATCCAAGCGTAGTTGGCATTGCTTGCAGGAGGAACATCGTAATCCGCCCAACGTGCGTCGTTTTTTAAATTATCATTAAACCAACCCTTGAGATTAAACGGCGGATTTGCCATAATATAATTAAAATACATTCCTTTGTGCAGGTCGTTCGTAAAGGAAGAATCACTCGTATCTCCTAAGTGGTGGCTTATATTACGCAGAACAAGATTCATTTTTGCAAGACGGTGCGTTGCTGCTTCTTTTTCTTGCCCATATACGTTTATGCGGCTTATATCTCCGTTTTTAGCCTTGTAAAGCTCGGCACTTTGAATAAACATACCACCTGAACCGCAGCAAGGATCATATAACGTACCGTCGAACGGTTCGATCATTGTGGCAATCAATTCAACAACATCGTGAGGCGTATAGAATTCGCCCTCTTCTTTGGTGGCATTAACGGCAAATTCTTTGAGGAAATATTCATAGCAATGACCGATAAGGTCTTTTTCCTCGCCAAATGCTTTGTGGCTGATTTTATTAACTTCATCAACAAGCTTTTTTATATCGTTAGCTGCAAGATTTCTGGTTGTGAATGTTCCCTTAATAAAACATCCTTTAAGCTGCTTGTCACTGTCAGACAAGACTTTCAATGCGTTATCCAACACTTTGTTCAGCTGAGGAGCAGGCGTATTGATAATGGTTGCCCACTGTGCGTCTTTCGGTAGGTTATAGGTTCCGTCGGTAAACGTCGGATCATCAAAAAATGCCGCTTTGATATCTTCATCATCAGGATCAAGTCCCTGCGCTATTAAATCTTGGCGAAGTCTTTCAATTCCGTCCTCATACTTTTCTCCGATAAAACGCAGGAATACCAGCGTCAGCATCATATCACGCTTCTCAAAGAAAGAACCTGAGTTGCGCGCGTTACGCAGAATATCACGACACTTAAACAGTATCGCATCCAAATTCAGTTTTTCTTCTGCTTTTTTTCGTGCCATAATATGACCTCCGATTTATTTACACAGTTCTTTGAAATTCTTATCTTTTACCTTAACGCCATACATAGCGGCTACTAATGCCGTTAATCTTTGCTGCCCGTCAATAACTAATTCTTTCGGTTCGTCATAGGTTTTTTCGTTAGAACCGATTCCGCTTTTCTTTGTTTCATAATTATTTGGAGATTCCCACAGCATAATATAGCCAATAGGATATCCTTTTATCATTGAGTCAAGCAGTTCTCTAACTTTGTTATCTCTCCAAACAAAAGGGCGTTGAAGGTCAGGCAGACCGATTCTGCCTGTCATAACATCATTTATGATGTCGCCGACTTTGCTTGGAACATTTTTGAAAAGAGTAGATGCCATAATAATTCTCCTATTTCAATACAAATGCATATAATTAGTAATATTATACCATATAAATTTTTTCAAAACAACATTTTCGTTGCTTTTTGTTGTGGTAAAAAGGTGTTTTGGCAATAATTTGTCAAAAAATATGAAATAAGGTTCATTAGCTCTTTTTTCTAAATCTTTTTACGAAGCCTTATTATTGCATTATCACAAACCCTCTTAGCCGTATCCGCATCGCTAAACCCGTGGTCAGTTGCAATGTCGGTATAAGGCAGCGGTTTGATGAGCTTTTCTTTCGGTTTACCGGTTTCGTCTAAATCATTCTTGTCAGCGTAGCGAGTGCTGAAACACTCCGGGCAAAAGCCAAGGCGTTGAGCGATCATTATCTTCTCCGTATATTCTAAGCTGTCATAGGCTTCATACAGCTTGTCATATAGTTCCCGCTTGAAATAGATGTTTTCAGGATTGAGCGAGGAATCCGGCAGAAGAAAGTCGGTCGTTCCTGTATCGTCCTCATCATTACTCTGAACATCCGTATAATTTTCGGTAAGGATGCCGCCCTCGATAATAGACTTTGTTTTTTCGTAGCTTTCACCGATTTGCGCTGCAACCTGAGAAATGGTTTCCTCCGTAAATTCACCGCCTGAATGATTGAAAACATCCATAACCTTACGGAGACGGGCGTATTCAAATTCGCTTTGCACGGAATAGCCCGTCCGCATTGTGCGGATGTAGTTATGCGCCTCACGCTCCATATACCTCTGAGCATACGGCAGAAAAGGAGCTATGGAAATATCGTATTTCATCAGAGCCTTACATAAGCCTGTTACAAGGCTTTGCTTTATATCGGCAAATTGAGTATTTATTCCTAAAAAACTTCGCCTTTTCATTTAACGACGACTAGTAATAGTGTAGGAACCAATAGAAATAATTATCATCGTCGGTCCGGACATACTGCCGAATATACTCCTGCAAATCCCATTCAGGCGGTGGAGGAGTAATGCGGTATATTTCAAATTCTTTTTTCTCGATATGGCTCACTTTTGCTTTAATCTCCTGTCCGTTTCCATATATAAATTTTCACGCTTCATATCTGATTTGTATTGACCGTTAGCATAATCGTCATCAAACTTTGACTTTTGCCAATACTCTTTAGCAACCTTCAGCGCCATTGCAGCAAACTCTGCTGTAATGGTGCTTCTTTTTTGTTCTACACGAATTGCAGAGCAACGGCTCTTGTAAATTGGATTGATTGGATTGCCTTCGGAAAGCTCCTTTTCCTTCATCCTCGCCGCATATTTACGGCAGGTGATTGGTTTTCCTTTCAGCGTATAGGGCGCAGTTCCGTTGTAGTACACTTGCCTCCTTGCAGAAGTCATCAGGAAATAGCGCTTGCAGATCGGACACCTTCTCGGATAATGACCGTAGTGCAATCCCTCGAAGAAATCCGTCAGAACAAAACTGTAGTAATTATCAAAATACATTCTTCTTGCCGTAACCATAGTTTTGCTCTTTGCTGTCTTTCGCATACCGACATACTCGGATGTTACATCAAGTTTTTCATTGCCGAATATATCTAACGATATCGGAAGCAAGTGTGGCTCGTCAAATCGTTCCGCTTCATTAAGTCTGTCGCAGAACTCGGTTAAGCCTTCAAACGCTTCCCTCATATCGTTGCTGATACGATCATAAAAAGTCAGCGTTGTCATCATATCATCAAGTAGGTTATCCGCTGTTTTTTGCTGAACTTTATCTATTTCGATCGGCAGTAAATCCAAAGCAGATTCATTGATTCCCATAGCTAAAATCTGAGCCTTTGTATTGAAATGCGCTCGGATAAAGTTTGCATTTTCTTCTGTGAAAAGTTCAGATATTCTTATACGCTCGGCTTCAACATCCAGCTTAGTGAACGGTTGCAGCTTTGGCAAGGTTTTTAAGATTTGTTGGATCTCCCCCCCGGAGTGTAAAACATCATTGTTATCAAGATAACCGGCAGAGATCGTATCGTATAAATGCCAGCTGTATTGTTTGTATACAGCCAACCGAGCCGCCGTATCGTCCTTATAGTATTGATTCAAAAGGTGCGTAGCGAACGTACCGGCAGGGTAAGTTTTGTTGCCGATCCGTATTCTTCCGTCACGAAAATCGGCGCTGAAAAAGCTGATTTTTTCCAAAATCAACACCTCCTCACTATCAAGTCTATCAAAACAGGTGTCCCATAAAACTCCCTTTGCTCCGATTATGAAAATTTTTTTGAAATTTATGTTTTCCATAATATAAAAATATCGACTTGAATTCTGATTATTCAGTATTCAAGCCTTTTTTAATGTTTTCTTTTTCGTTTTCACTATGTTTTCTTAAAACCCTAAGTTTTCGGATTTTCGTGTATTTAATACAGTAGAGGGACGAAAAGCCCTCCAAAATACACGAAAGGAGGCACAAGCTATGGTACTAAAAATTACCGAAGAGCTGTCAGACAGAGTAAACCGCATTGTCCGTCATTCGTGCTGCAACTGCATTGACGGCAAATGCCTCTTGCTCGACGACGGCGAAGAACACAGCTGTGTACAGCTGATCAGCAAGTATGGCATTTACTGCAACTATCTTTTGAAATGCGTATTGCCTGCTTTTCCAAAACTTTACGGCGACATACTCGCCTACAACGAAAAACTGAAAGGATGATTATATGAAAACACTAAATGATTTTAAGATTATCGGTATCGACCACGGTTACGGCAATATCAAAACCGCTAACCATTGTTTCAAGACGGGTATAACCACCCACGACAGTGAACCGCTGTTTACAAAGGATATGCTAACCTACAACGGCAAGTATTATCTGATAGGCGAAGGACACAAAGAGTTTCTGCCCGAAAAGCAGAATGATGAGGATTATTATATCCTCACACTCGCCGCTATCTCAACCGAGCTTTCGGACGAAGGGCTGACCGAAGCGGATGTGATTATTGCCGCAGGCTTGCCTTTAACTTGGACAAGCGGACAGAAAGCGGATTTTGCCGCTTATCTGTCAAAGAGCAAAGAGGTAGCGTTCACTTTTCGGAATGTAGATTATCATATCCGAATCTGTGATGTAAAAATCTATCCGCAGGGGTATTCTGCGGTTGTGCCTATCAAGTCTACGCTCAAAGGTTTGAGTATGGTAGCCGATATCGGTAACGGTACGATGAACACACTTTATCTTGTCAACGGCAAGCCGCAAAGCGGTAAGATGTTCACCGAGAAGTTCGGCACTTATCAATGTACTCTCGCTATTCGGGAGGGCTTTATGCGCAAGACACGCAGAGAGCTGAACGACTATATCATCGACGAGGTGTTGCAAACAGGCACTGCGGATATTCCTGATTCGGATTTGGAGATCATCACCGCTATTGCCGAGGAATATGTCGCTGAGATCTTCCGTCGCTTGCGTGAACACGGCTATGATGAAAGTACGATGACGCTCTGCGTCTGCGGCGGTGGCGGTTGTCTGATCAAGAATTTTTATCACGGCAATCTCGACCGTGTAAAGTTCATTAACGACATCTGTGCCGCAGCTAAAGGCTATGAATATCTTGCAGACGTTTATCTGAGAGCCGAGGCGAAGAATGAAGGACGTGTATAAAATGACAGTACGCTTTGACCTAACCGACGCCCGAGAGCGTTATCTTGCAGAGTATATGCAGACGCTGGATGTGAAGAAGTATCAATCCCGCAATCAGTTTGTGTTAGATGCGATCGCAGACTATGTGGATTTGCAGTCGATCACTCGAGAGCAGCACGATGAGGATATCCGAAGCATTATCCGTGAAGAAATGCGGGCTTGCTTTGCCGAAGCAAACTTCGCTCCGCAGCCTATGACAAACGCTCCGGCACTGACCGCAGAACAACAGGAAGAAGCCGAACAAGATATTATGGACGAACTTAAACTGTTTGATTGACGGCACGATGACGGCAAATTTTGAGACGATAAACAAAACTGCCGTCACTTTGACGGCACAACAGAATTATAAAAAGATGAAATATTATCATCAGTATAAGGCAAACAGAATCCGTCCCGTATTACCACAGGGCGGGTTTGTCTTATACTGTAGCGAGCATAGGTTTTGTAAAGCCAAAACCGACGGCGGAAACGCCGAAAGGGCCTAAGCCCCTGTAAACCCCATACAGAAAGGACAATCAAATGCGAGAACGAAATATAAATATCAATATCCGAGTGACGGATAAAGAGAAGAAAGC
>OIEG01000477.1_pt1 | contig 17276 bp, 15 predicted proteins | sample 1581751 | NCBI WGS metagenome assembly OIEG01 (sample SAMN01760950, study PRJEB22395) | human gut metagenome | reverse complement strand
AGTCATTTTTTCTATATCCATGAATGTACGTTTCTGAGAATGTTTCATGCATAATTACATCCTTTTTTTGAGCAGGTTCATGGCTTCTTTTTACAATATAATCATATCAAAGAGCAGAAAATATCTAATCTTTTTAGGAATAAATATCTCTTGCTTTTAAGTTAATGACATTGATAATTCTCAGGGATGCCAAGATGTGTGCATATGCAGCCGGGAATGTGGAACATTTTAAATATCTGATGAAAAGACTTGGATATGTATTTAAGAAAGACGCATGGATGGAGGTGCAGGTACCGGGATTTCGGTATTATCATAAACTGGCAAAGCTGGACAAGATGTTTTCAGAAGATATGTTATGGCATCATGTGGATATGCCTTGGATGACAAAGCCTTACTTTTATTCGTCAGATATCAGGGGATTGCACAGGACGAAGCTATCACCATACCAGAAACGATTTTATGCAAAGCTATATAGGTTGAGAATTGTGGAGCAGAAACGATTTGTGGTTGGTGGGGCAAAGTATACGGAAGAATTGAAGAGGTTTCATCAGCTGCAGGACGAGTATCTGCTACTTGTGAATAATGATATCAAGGATGTTTCGGGACTTGTGAAGTATCGGAGTGAACAGCAGGAAAAGGTGAAGCGGATTGATGACAAACAGCGGGAGATATATAAGGAAAACTCTAGCAGGAAACGCAGGATTAAGACAGATGAGCAGTGTCGGGAATATCAGGTGTGGCATGTTGGAGTGCAGGAAGAACTGGATGAGCTGAAAATGGAGAAAAGAGAAGTTAAGAAGCAGCTGCAGCTTGTGGAAGGTATTATGAAAGAGGATTTGTATACGGCGTATTATGCGGTGTCGGAGGATGAGGAGATTGTTGGAAATAAGGAGATTGAGATACCAGGGATGGAGCAGCAGGCGGTCATATCTGAAGTAAAGAGAAAGGATACCTCTGATATTGAGAATGTTGATACAGAAATAAGTAGGAAAGAAGATGTCTCTGTTGCAGACAAATATAGTGATATCGAAAAAGAACAGGCAGACTTATATGTTGCGGAATCTTGTGAAATGGATGATGGTGATTCGGAACAGATTTATGCAGGCGAGAATGGAATTTTAGATGATGTAGTGGCAGGTATTCCGACAGCTGCTAATAAGGTTGAAATGATTGCTGACAGCTTATCTGATTATGGGGCATATGAAGACATTGATGTTGCTGTTAAGGCAGATATATTCGGGCTTGATATTGCAGATGTAAGTGGAAGTATACGGCTGTTTTCAGATGTTATGAAGAGACTGGGGATAAGATTGGCTGGAGATGAGCTTTATGAGGAGTTTCAGAGAATTTATGATGAGAGCGTTGGCAGGGATGCAGGGAAGGAAAAGGCAGAAGATAAGATGTGGAATATGGGCAGAGGGAGATGATACCTCTGCTTCTGGTCGAAATTCACTTTACGTACCTCTGCTTCTCACAAAGTACAAAAAAATATTCCTAAGGTTTGAAAAAATAGACTATATATGATATGTTTAAAGAGGTGTTTAAGCCCTATATTGTTAAGAACAGATAAACAAAATTGAGGTGTAGTATGGCAATTTCGTATAATAATCTTTGGAAAATTCTGATTGATAAGGAAATGAATAAAGGTGCTTTATGTAGCAAGGCAAAGATTAGTAAGGGAACAATGGCAAAAATGACTAATAACGAGCCAGTCACATTGACAGTTATAGAAAAAATATGTGAAGTGCTTCAATGTGATATCGGGGATGTTGTTCAGATTGTAGATATAGAAAAACGGGAGAAAAATAATGGATAACAGAAGTATAAAGAAGTTAGAAGCTGATTTATGGGAATCAGCAGATTTACTAAGAGCAGGTTCTAAACTGACATCAAACCAGTATTGTATGCCGGTGCTTGGACTACTCTTTTTAAGATATGCGTATAGTCGATTTAAATTGGTGGAAGCAAAGATATTAAAGGATAGACCAATGCGTAATGGCAGAAAAATGCCTGTAGAAGCAAAGGATTTTTCTGCTAAAAGTGCACTGTTTTTGCCGAGAGAAGCACAGTATGATTATCTTGTGAATCTTCCTGAAAATATAGCATCAGCTGATTTGAAAAATATTGCTGGACAGGCAATGAATAGTCTGGGTGAGGTAGTAAACAATGCTATGGAACTTGTAGAACAGCAAAGTGAACAGTTAGCAGGTGTATTGCCGAAAAGTTATACGGATTTTTCCGATGAACTGCTGGGAGAGCTGCTTCGCATATTCAATAACAACGCACTTGATGAAGTTGGTGGAGATGTAATAGGTAGGATTTATGAGTATTTCCTTAATAAATTTGCGAAAAATATAGCTTCGGATGATGGAGTATTCTTTACACCAAAATCTTTGGTAAAAATGATAGTTAATATTTTAGAGCCGACATCGGGAGTGCTTCTTGATCCAGCATGTGGTTCAGGTGGAATGTTTGTACAGACAGGTGACTTTGTAAATGAAGCTGGGTTACAGGCAAATAGCAGTATGACATTTTATGGACAGGAGAAGGTAGAATACAATGCACAGCTTTGTCTTATGAATATGGCAGTTCATGGCCTTACAGGAGTAATAAAATCTGGTGATGAAGCGAATACATTTTATCATGATGCTCATAACCTTGAAGGCTGCTGTGACTATGTAATGGCAAATCCACCATTCAATGTAGACAAGGTAAAGGTAGAATCAACATCCAGTGCAGGAAGACTTCCATTTGGTTGCCCGAAGGAGAATAAGAATAAAGAAATTGGAAACGCAAATTATCTATGGATTTCGTACTTTTATGCCTATCTCAACGAAAAGGGCAGAGCAGGATTTGTAATGGCATCTTCTGCAACAGATAGTCAGGGAAGTGATAAGGACATAAGAGAAAAACTGGTCAAAACAGGTCATGTAGATGTGATGATAAGTGTGGGTAACAATTTCTTCTATACTAAAAGCCTTCCATGTTCGTTATGGTTCTTTGATAAAGGCAAAAAGGAAGAATTGAAGAACAAAGTTCTCTTTATTGATGCGAGAAACTATTATACGGAGGTTGATCGTACACTGAATGAATGGTCGGAGTGGCAACTTAAAAATCTGAATGCTATTGTCTGGTTATATCGTGGAGAAAGTGAAAAATATACGGCATTACTTCGTGAATATAGAGACACACTTGGAAGTGACAAATTATTTGATGAACAGATCCATGATTTGACTGAAAGAGTAAAAAAACTTCGTGCAGAAGCAAAAGCAGCAGTTGAGACAGCAGATAAGCGAGAAAAGAAAAAAACACAGACGGAATATGATGAAAAAATTTCCGAACTTACAGAAAAGCTTACAATAGCTAAAGAAGCGAATTGGCTATATGAAAAATTTGGCGATGGAGAGTATCATGATATTCTTGGGCTATGTAAAGTCGCCTATACAACAGATGATGCAAAATGTGATGATAAAGATGGAATCAGCATTGAAGAAAAAGGGTGGTCACTTACTCCAGGGGCATATGTAGGTGTAGCACCTGTGGAAGATGATGGCGTGGATTTTGAAGAGCGAATGACAGAGATACATCGAGAACTTTTAGCATTGCAGGAAGAATCAAATGATTTGATGAATGCTATCTCACGGAATATGAAGGAGATGGGACTATGATATATAAGGAAGAAGTGTTGGGCAATTATATTAATATTCTTTCTGGATTTGCTTTTAAAACAAAGGATTTTGTGGATGTAGGTATACCAATTATTAAAATAAAAAACATTTGTCCGCCATATGTTTCATTGGAAGATTTAACATATGTTTCAAAGGAGACTGGTGAAAAACAAAAAAAGTTTATGCTTAGTTACGATGATGTTTTAATTGCTATGACAGGTTCTCACATTAATCAATGGGCATCTGTTGTAGGGCGTGTGGCTAGAGTAAAGTATACAGAAAAAACATTGCTTAACCAACGAGTAGGGAAGATTACAGTTAAGGAAAATGCTGATGCTGATTTGGACTACATATATTATTTTCTATCACAGGATAAGGTAAAAGTTCAATTAGCTGCTAAAGCAGGAGGGACTGCTAATCAAGCTAATATTAGTGCAACGCATATCCAAGAGTTGGTGTTCCCTTGTCCAAATATTGAGACACAAATTAGGATTAGCAACATTTTAAAGAATTATGATGATCTTATTGAGAACAACAAAAAGCAAATTAAATTATTGGAAGAAGCAGCGGAGCGTCTGTACAGAGAATGGTTTGTAGATTTACATTTTCCAGGACACGAGGATGTGAAGATTGTTGATGGTGTGCCGGAGGGGTGGAAAAAACAAAAAATATCTGAGTTCGGTGAGATAATAACCGGTAAAACACCTTCAACTACTAAGGAACAATACTATGGAGGTAACATTCCATTTGTAAAAATACCGGATATGCACAACTGCGTATATCCAATTGTTACAGAATCTACCTTAACTACGGAAGGGGCTAATACGCAGAAGAATAAGTTTATCCCCAAGAACGGAATTATGGTTTCATGTATCGCAACAGTTGGTCTTGTAAATATTGCCATTGAACCATGCCAGACGAATCAGCAGATTAATTCTATTGTTTTGCATGATGAACAAGATTTATACTATACCTACTTTACAATGAAACGTCTAAAAGCATTGCTTGAAGGAGTTGGAAGTAATGGTGCTACAATGACTAATGTTAATAAAACAAAATTTGGTAACCTTGAGGTACTTTATCCAAGTAACAATTTAAGAAAAGATTATTTTGATTATTGCAAGCCGATTTTTGAGAAAATTTATGCATTAAGTATAGGTGTTCATAAATTATCACAAGTTCGTGACGGCTTACTTCCTAAGCTAATGAGTGGAGAAATCGAGGTGTAATTATGATTATACTGGATGTTGAAGAACAGAAGAAAACTGTTTTCGAATTAAATGAAATTGAACCATTTGAAGAAGAAATGACTTTTTATTATGATGAGAGTGGTAATTGCAGAAAGTTTTATCTTACAGACACAGGATTCAATTATTCTGATGCAATAAAGGGAGATTTTGTATTAGCGGGTGTAGCACATGAAGGAAAGTCATTTGAGATTGATGCGCCATCATTATATAAAGCACTTGATTATAAAGAAGGTCAGAAAGAACTTAAGTTTAAGCACCTATATTTTAATTCGACAGATTTTTTGAATTTTATTGGTAGTAAAAGAGCAACGGATTTTTTGAAATGGTTGTATTCGAGCGGTTTGTATATTCATTATAGTGCATTAAATAATTTGTTTTATTCACTTGTAGATATTGTCGATTCTTTATGGGAAACACATCCCCAATGCATTATGTACATCTGGGAAATAAAGAGCGCATTGTACGATTTTGTCATTGAACATCAAGATGAGGTTATTGATATTCTTATAAGGCATACATACCCTGATGTGAAAGATGCATCATCATTCTGTAATGACTTGTGTTATTTGATTAGAACATATAATGAAGATGCTGAATATTATCCTGGTTTCTTTTTGGAATTGTTTCGACAGATGCTAAAGACAGCTGGAAAACTAGATAAGATAGATTTTATTCAAGACAATGAGCCATATTTGTTAATCAAGGAATACTACTTGTTCTATTTAGAAAGATGTGAGATTTTCAGTAAATCAAATCATATTTTTGATGAAGAAGCTAGCGTACAAAAACAATTATCTGAAATTCAACTATACGAAGAGGGAAAATTGCTTAATAATTGGAAATTTGTGAAATCACACGAGAATATATATATTCAGATTTCGGATATGACAGCAGGGTTACTTAGAAAACTCTTTATGTTTTTAGATGAAAACTCTTTGGAAAAAATACAGGCAATTGCACGAGAATTAAATGATAAGCAAATCGATAATTTTTCAATCATATGGTTGCTTATAAAAAAATCTGATAACAAATCCAAACTTTTTATTAAGAACACAAACACACCTAAAAATGTAAGTGAAAGAATGGATAAGTTGCAGATTCTTGGTGTTGCAAATAACAGTGCTGGAAAAGGAGATATGTGCCATGAGTTATGATTATTCTGAAAATATATTAGTACAGGAAAGTGCTGGTCATCTTCTTGAAGATGAACTTGGTTGGCATGTAGAACTTGCTTATAATACAGAAGTATTAGGTGAAACTGGCACATTTGGCAGGAAATCATATAAGGAAATCCTTCTTGTGAAATATTTCAAGCAGGCACTTTCAAAACTCAATCCATGGCTTACTTCAGCATTACTTGAAGACGCTATAAAAACATTTGAAAGTCATATGTCATCAGCTTCTCTTATGCAGATAAATGAGGAAAAGTATAGATACATAAGAGATGGTATTCCAGTGAAAGTGAAAAAGCCGAATGGTCAGATTGAGGAAAAGAAGACAATTGTCATTGATTTTAATAATCCAGAGAATAATGATTTCCTTGCTATTAAGGAAATGAAAATATATGGAGATCTTTATCGAAGACGTACAGATATTGTAGGTTTTGTAAATGGAATACCTCTTCTTTTTATAGAATTGAAGAAGAATTCTGTAGATGTGCAGAATGCATACATAGATAACTATACAGACTATCTTGATACAATACCGCATCTGTTTTATTATAATACATTTCTTATGTTGTCCAATGGAACAGAGGCTAAAGTGGGAACATTAGGTAGTGAATATGAATTTTTTCATGAGTGGAAAAGATTATCTGAGCAGGAAGAAGGTAATGTTGCACTTGAAACGATGCTTAGAGGTATATGCAAAAAGGATAACTTCCTTGATTTGTTGGAAAATTTCATATTATTTGACCATTCAGATGGAAAAACAGTAAAGATTCTAGCACGAAATCACCAGTATTTGGGTGTAAATGAGGCTGTTAAGGCATATGAAGCACGCAAATTGAATAATGGAAAACTTGGTGTATTCTGGCATACACAAGGTTCTGGTAAAAGTTATTCTATGGTATTTTTATCACAGAAAATTAGGCGAAAATTTGCAGGTTCTCCAACGATTGTGATTTTGACAGACAGGGATGAGTTAAATACACAGATTAGCGATACTTTTGAAAATTGTGGATTACTTGGAAAAACAAAGGCTGCAAAGTATATTGCTACGAGTGGTGATGACCTTATAACAAAATTGCAAGGAAATCCTAGCTTTATATTTACTTTGATTCAGAAATTTAATAAGAAAGATGTACAGCCAATCATACCAGATCATGACATTATTATAATGTCCGATGAAGCACATAGGAGTCAGTATGGAATATTTGCAGATAATATGATGAATTTGCTGCCTACAGCCGCACGTATTGGTTTTACTGGAACGCCATTATTATCGAATGACAATATTACAGAGAGAACATTTGGTGGATATATCTCTATCTATGATTTTAAGAGAGCAGTTGAGGATAAAGCAACAGTTCCGTTGTATTATGAGAATCGTGGAGAGAAGATTTTGGATTTAGATAATCCGGATATTACGGATAAGATATTGGATGCGATTGAGGCAGCAGATTTAGATCCAGACCAGACAGAAAAGCTGGAGCATGAATTTAAGAAAGAAATTCATATTATGACAGCACCGCAAAGACTTCAGTCAGTAGCAAAAGATTTTGTTTCGCATTATTCGGATTTGTGGACAAGCGGTAAGGCTATGTTCGTGTGTCTGAATAAAGTGACTTGTGTTCGTATGTATAACCTTGTGCAGGATTATTGGAAAGAAGAAATTAAACGATTAGAAGGCATAAAATCAAAAGTATCACAGCAGGAAGCACAGGAACTGGAACGCAAGATTAAATGGATGAAAGAAACTGAAATGGCAGTTGTTATTTCTCAGGAGCAGAATGAGATTCAGACATTTAAAAAATGGAATCTTGATATAAAACCACATCGTGAGAAGATGGAGAAAAGAGAACTCGATAAGGAGTTTAAGGATAAAGATAATCCACTTCGTGTAGTGTTTGTATGTGCTATGTGGCTTACAGGATTTGATGTAAAGTGCTTATCATGCTTATATCTTGATAAGCCATTGAAAGCACATACTCTCATGCAGACAATAGCAAGAGCTAATCGTGTGGCAGAGGGCAAGAGTAACGGACTTATTATTGACTATATTGGCATAGTAAAGGCACTTCGTAAAGCACTTGCAGATTATACAGCAAATGTTGGAGGAAGAGAGACTGATCCAACAATAGATAAGGAAGAACTTATAGAACACGTGATGGAAACTATATCAGCAGCTATAGAATTTTTATGTAGCAGAAATTTTGAGTTGGAGGATTTGATTAAGGCAAAAGACTTTTCAAAATTAGCATTACTACAGACAGCAGCAAATGCTGTTTCTGATAGCCGAGAATCACGCAAGCAGTTTACGACATATGCAAACGAAATAAATCGTATGATGAAATATCTGGACAGAGATGATATATCGGATGAGGATAGAAACAAAAAAGACGCGATTATAGCAATATCTGATGAACTAAAGAAAAAGAAGAAACACATTGATAATGTTGATTTGATGGTTCAGATTAATGGGATTCTAGGTGAATATATAATGATCGAACAGGAATCTAATAATAATGACATAGCTAAGCGTTTTGATATCAGTAGAATAGATTTTGATTTGCTTCGAAGAGAGTTTGCAAAGACAAAGAAAAAGAATCTGCTCATTACAGATTTGGATGAACTGATTCAAACAAGATTAGACAGTATGCTCAAAGAAAATCCAAATCGTGTGGATTATTATGAAAGATATCAGACAATCATTGATGAATATAATAATGAGCAGGACAGGGCAAACATTGAAAAGACATTTATGGACTTGATGAATCTGGCTAATTCTATGAATCAGGAAGAAAAGCGTTATGTCAGAGAGGGCTTTACAAGTGATGAAGAACTGTCATTGTATGATATGCTTTTCAATGAAAATCTTTCAAAAGAAGATATCAATAAGATAAAGAAAGTTGCGATAGACTTGCTGGAAAAGATAAAAGCAAAGATATCTGAACTTGACCATTGGACAGAGAAGCAGGAAACAAAGGCAGAAGTTGATACTCTTATAGGCACGATTCTCTGGGAAGAATTACCAGAGAGTTATTCTGATAATGCAATATTTGCATATAGACAGAAAATTTATGAGTATGTATTTATGAGGTATAAAGAGGTGGCGTAAAATTGTCGGTGATTATACATATGACGCTACCGATGCTAGTAAAGAACTATTTGATAATTACGATAATTTAAGCTCTGCCATTAAGGCAGAAATACCACTCAAGCAGATATGGATATTGAGTAAGGAAGAATAGAGAAAGTGAAGAGAAAACTATGAACAAGAAGTGCCAGGTATTTACGCCTGAAAATTATGTAAGAGAATTACTAGATAGTGTGGGTTATACCCATAATTTATATGGGAAAAAAATACTAGAGAATTCCTGTGGTGATGGCAACATCCTGGTTGCGGTAGTTCAAAGGTATATTGATGATTGTAAGGAAAATGGTTTGTCTAGAACAAGAATAAAGAATGGGTTAGCAAAAGACATATATGGAATCGAGATTGATGAAGAACAGTATAAAAAGTGTATTGATAATTTAGATGAAGTATTAAAACGTAACGATATTGACAAAGTTGATTGGAAAGTGATAAATGCAGATTATTTGAAGTGGAATACTACTATTAAATTTCAATATATTGTTGGAAATCCTCCTTATATTACATACAGTGAATTGAAAGAGGAGGAACAGCTGTTTGTAAAGAGTAATTTCTCTACATGTGTCAAAGGAAAATTTGATTATTGCTATGCATTTATAGAGAAAAGTATTAATTCATTAGCAGATAACGGGAAAATGTCTTATCTTATTCCAAGTAGTATTTATAAGACTGTATTTGGACATAATCTGAGAATTTTTATGAGTCCGTACATTGCCCAAATAAAGGATTACAAACAAGTTAAAATATTTGATAAGGCATTAGTTAAGTCATCCATTATGGTGTTAGACAAACAACGTCAGCAGGAGATTTTGCATTATCAGGACATGAGTATGGAAAATGCGATAGATATACCTATTGCTCAACTAGATGAAAAGTGGTTTTTTGCAGATGAGAATGAAGTGGGACAACATCGATTTGGGGATTATTTTAAGGTGTCACATGTTGTGGCAACACTTCTAAATAAAGCATATGTTCTGTCAGATGGGGCATATACCGAAGTAGATAATGGCTATGTTTGTGGTAACCATACTATTGAAAGAGAAGTAGTAAGAAATACTGAAACACCTCGAACGCTTAGATATATTAAACACGAAAAAATTATTTTTCCGTATACATATGACGAAAATGAGTTAGTACATTATGATGATGGTGAGTTTGAACGATTATATCCTGGGGCTACGGCATATCTTAATGAGTTTCGTGATGATTTAGATAAAAGGCAAAGTGATAATAATGCAAAATGGTATGAGTATGGTCGCTCACAAGCACTGAGTGGATTGAATAGACAAAAACTTCTGATTTCAACAGTTGTGACAAATGATGTAGACGTATATGAATTAGAGCAGGAATGTATACCATATGCGGGAATGTATATTGTGCAAAAGGAAGATAATAATGAATATACATTGACGGATGCAATGAGAATACTTAGAAGCGACGAATTTAAAGAGTATGTTTTTAAAGTTGGAATACCTATAAGTGGTAAATCGGTGAGAATAACATCGAAGGATGTTGAGAATTATATGTTTTAGGAGGTGGCTTGAGTGGAAGAATTAAAATATGTTATAGAAGATAGTACGATAGCGGAATTGTTAGGTGTGCAGAATTTTTCTACAGATGAGGCTGCAATACTTGAATTGGTTAAGAATGCATATGATGCTAATGCATTGAATTTAAAAATTACATTTCAGAATGACACACTTCGATTTGAAGATAATGGCATTGGCATGAATGCAGACGATATAAAAAAACATTGGATGCATATAGGTAAAAGTAGCAAAGAATATGAAATAATAGATGAAAATAATAAAAAAAGAATTCAAGCTGGTTCGAAAGGTGTTGGAAGATTTGCATTATCGAGACTAGGGTATAGAGTATGTTTGAAATCAAAAAAAATAGATTCTGTTGGTGTAATTTGGAAAACAGATTGGAATACATCTGTTTTAGATGAGAGCTACGACATTCACACTAAAGGAACAGATATAGAAATAATAGGATTAAGGGAAAAGTGGAATAAAAAACGCATAGAAAATTTAAATAAGTACTTAGAAAGAACTTATCATGATACATCTATGGAGATAAGAATTATTTCAGATAATTATGATGAAATTGTAGTGGAACATTTTCCTAAAGCTGAAGTCGGAATCAATTGTAGAAGTAATATTGTTTTAAAGTATAACCAAGGAATCTTAGTGACATCAGTAGAGTCAGATGAGTTCGAAAATGAGGCTTTAAAATATTGTCCAGGGATTGATATAAAAAAATATGAAACGAAAACGGATATTGTTAATGAGTTGAAAGGAAACAAAATTACGGAGCTTTTAGATGCTGATATACAAACAGTGGTTAATGATATTGGCGAATTTTCAGCAAATTTATACTTTAATATTTCTACATCAAAAGATGAAAAAGAGAAATTTTTATACAAGTATTTAAACACACCTAAAAATATTGAAAGTGGAATAATATTATATAGGAATGCATTTAGTATATCTTCATATGAAGGAAGGAAAGATTGGTTAGGACTTGGAAAAAGATCTAGAAAATCCCCTGCGGCAGCTTCTCATCCAACGGGTGCATGGCGTGTGAGAGAAAATCAGATGGCAGGTTATGTCATGATAGATAAAAAGAAGAATGCTGTGCTTCAGGATATGGCTAACCGCCAAGGCTTAGATGAAAATATTTATTATCAATTGTTTGTTGAAATAATTTTAGTAGGTATTAAAGAATTTGAAAGATATAGACAAAATATTGTTAGAAAAATAAATGTTAAGAATCAGCCAGAAGAACAAAAAGCAACACCTATTTCAGATCGAGTATTAAGCAAACCAACATCTGTTAGTGGTCTGACAAAGGAAGAGGCAAAGCAATTAGCAACAGAGATCAAAAGTTATAAAAAGGAGGGAAAACAATATCAGAAAGATAAAGAAGCGGTAGAGGCTAGATATAAATATGATGTAAGAATTTTAAATGTATTAGCAACAACGGGATTAAAAGCTTCATCCATTGCACATGAAATGAAAAATGATAGAAATGCCATATATGATAATTACAATAATATAGTAGATGCATTAAAAGAATATGGTATGTGGGATGAATTGAATTCTTCTGAAAAAACGAGAAAATCTTATAAAAATGTACCTTATTTGTTGGAAAGTAATGATATTGTTGGAAGAAAATTGGTGACATTCATGGACACTATGTTGGAAGAAATAGAAAAAAAACAGTTTGAGATTAGATACCAGAGTATAGCAGATATCTTAACTGTTATAAAAAAAGTGTGGGAAAGAGATTATGCATGGCTTAGTATTGAAATTATAATGGATGAAGATATTGTTTATCAGATTTCAGAAGATATATTGCAGGTTATTTTTGATAATCTGATTTTAAATAGTGTGCAGCAAAATGAAAATACGCAAAAACTAATGATCACTATATCTATAAATGAGACTAATGGATTTTTAAATATTAAATATTGTGATAATGGAAAAGGACTTGATGATAAGTATAAAACGGATCCGATGAAAATATTAGAGGTACATGAAACTACAAGAACTAACGGGCATGGTCTCGGAATGTGGATTGTAAATAATACATGTACAATGTCAGGGGGAGAAATACAGAAAATAGGTGGGGAAAAGGGATTTGAAATAGAATTCACTATAGGAGGAAAAATATAATGGAAAACTTAAAAATTATATATATAGATGATTATCCGGAGACTTCATTATCCAAATATTTGGATAAATATAAGAATTCGAGTTGTAATGTTGAATCTTTAGATATTAAATTTAATCCAGATGCAGGATACGAGAGTTTGATTAATAATCCGGATGTTAAATCAGCAAATATAATTTTTATAGACTCAAAATTATTTGAAAATAGAACAGCAATAGCAGGAAAGTTTACAGGAGAAGAATTTAAAATTATTCTAAAAAAATATTTTCCGTTTATAGAGGTGATTGTTATTACGCAAAATGATATCGCTCCAGATTATGAAACAATTTCTAAATATGATCCTAAATGCGGAAAGACACCAGTGGAATATTATGATGAAAAGCTTCCTCCAATATTAGACCAATGTATTAGAAATATTTTTGAAGTTAGAAAAATTACCTCAGAATTGCAAAAGAATACTAGTTGGGAAAAAGTTATGGTCGAAAAAATAGTGAATTCAGTTAATGGTCAAGGAAAATTTGATGAATTTACTAAGAATGATATTGATGATGTGATAAAAATGTTTCAAGAGTTGCAGACAAAAGTAGAGGGATAGGAATATGGACTACAGAAGAACAAAGTATTGTCCGGAATTAATTGATGTGTCACAAAAAAAGAAAGAAGTAGAAAAATTAGTTGAAATAGAGCACCCTAATGCAAAAGATATGCATAGATATATTAGTGATAATTCTCAGAAATTTAAGTTGGAATTTATTAAGGCATATAATGGGAAATGTGCATATTGTGGAGCTTCAATTGATTTGATAAAAAAGACTGAATTTGAAATAGATCATTTTTTATATGAAAAAGCTCCTATATTTGCTACAAAAAAAGATGCGGGTTATATGGGAAATTTAATCTTATCATGTCATGACTGTAATCATAATAAAAATTCATTTTGGATTGAAAAGGAAGAAATGGATACATTGAATCCGGATGGAGAAAAAATTAAGAATGTATTTATAAGAGATGACAAATATTATATTCGGATAAATGATGAGTTTAAAGAAAATACAACTATAGAAGGGTTTTATAATAAGCTTTGTTTGGGATCTGAATTACATAGGCTGGATTATTTAATAATGAATATAATTGGATTGCAGAGGTATTGTGAAGACAATAGTGATTTATATGTCGGACTTGGGAAAATACTGGATATAATAAGGGAAAAGAGAAATATTATGTAGAATAAAGTTCTAATCATAATGTTTTATTTATGCAATATTACGCAGAAAAATTTTTGCAAAGAAGGAAGTGAATTCATGGATATAAAGCGGCTAATTGGTGAAACCACAGATTATGACAAAAAGCTTGTTCTTGAAGAGCAGAAACCTAAAAGTTGGTGCAAGAGCATCAGTGCGTTTGCTAATTGTTTTGGTGGCAAGTTGATATTTGGTGTATCTAATGATAGTGAGCTGGTGGGATTTGCGGATGCAGAAGGTGATGCGGAGAAAATTAGTGAATCAATAAAAATACATTTGAATCCAATACCAGAGTTTAAGCTTTCATTTGAAAAAGATGGGGACAAGACTTTTGTTATTGTAGAGGTTATGAAGGGGCAGCAGACACCATACTATTATGAGGGAGACGGACAACTTATCGCATTTATGCGTATAGGAAATGAAAGCGTTCCAGCAACTCCTTCACAACTAAGAGAACTAGTTCTTCGTGGGAGCGGTGAAAGTTATGATAGCCTGAAATCAAGATATGATTTTGACAATATGTCATTTACAAAATTGAAATCAATATATAAGCAGAGAACAGGAAATACATTTGAAGATACAGATTATGAATCATTTGGATTGATGAAAAAGGTAATCTGACGAATGCCGGAGCACTTCTGGCAGATAAATCACCTGTGCGTCATTCTAGATTGTTTTGCACTAGGTGGAATGATAAGCGGAATATCTCTAGAGGGAAAAGATCTATTGAAAATTCCATCAAAGCGAAGAAATCCGATATTAGCTGATATATTCAGTCGCTTGAAATACATGGAGCGTAGAGGCAGTGGATTTAAGAAAATATTGGCGGACTACGAGGGACAAGTTGAATTTGATGAAACTAAGATGCCAGCCTTTGATGCGGATAATGATGATTTTACATTGACTTTATATAATTTGAATTATGGCTCTAATTATGCAACACAGGTGAATGAAAATGTCATAGAAAATGTCATAGAAATTTCGGAAGAAAAAATTAAGAAGTTAATGCCAGAGTATTCTAAGAAGAAGCTTGCTAAAGCATGTGAGATCCTAAAAATGATTTCGGAAAACCCGAATATTTCTATTGATGAATTAAGAATAGCCTTAGATGTCACAGATAGAACAATTGCTAGATATATATCAGAATTAAAGGATAAAGGTATCATAGAACGAAAAGGTCCAGATAATGGTGGAGAATGGAAAATTAAGTAAACCACAGTAAATATGGCACTCAATGTGTCACCTAAACGTTCACTCAAGGATATTCCAGAGTTAGTCTCAACGAAGTCTCACGAGATTTGAAACTAAGTGAGACTCTATGGTATAGCAAAATGCTATAACCCCGGGATTTGTATGCAAATTATAAAGTTGTAGTCTCAAGTCAGTCTCATTTTTGAAATTGTTTGTTGAGACTAATATGAGACTGAGGAGGTTCAAAATCATGGATATAAGCAAAAAGGATTGGAAGCTATTTCGAGAAAAATTATCAGACTGGCAGGAAAAGTATATGGAAGGTCTTATTAAAGAGTGTGTAAATTTTCTAAATGATGATAAAAAGCCTGCATCAGATAAATTCTGGGAGCTGGAAAAGCGGATAAAAGAAGATAAACATCAGCCGGGCGTTATCATGGAAATGCGTAAATCAGAAGCAATATGGGATATTGTTCGTCTCACGAGATTGAAGGTGATTATATATGATGATTTATCAGAATTCAGTGGAGACTTGCAGCAGGAAGTGAAAAGCATACTTGAGATGAGCAGGTGATACATATGGAGATTGGTGCAACAAAATCAGTTCAAGAGCGATTAAAAACAACAAAGATTGATGAAATAAAGGGTGCTTCACTTGTGTTTTGCTGGGATACGCATTTGACAAAAATAAAAGGAAGAAATGTCCTGTTTATTGTAAATGCCAGCAATCGCTACACAATAGCAATGACCGATATCGAACCAAGAAATTGGAAGTATTATACATTGTATATCAGTCGTGTGATTCATGGTGTGATGCAGGAAATGGGATATTCTGAAGAACAGATAGCACAATATTTTAAGTTGTCAGGCGATATGATTGTGACAAAGACACATGGGAAGAAATCGGTTGGCGGCATTAATAGAATGGTAACGGATGCGCAATATTTTGATAAGAAACTGGAGAAAGATACAAAATACCAGTGGGAACTGAGTGAGTATCTTAACAGAGATATTTGTCAGCCAGAGGGATTCGATGCATATGGATATCCCAGTGAACTCTTTAAATTAGACATGGAAAGATTAGGAATTATTCTTAAGATAAAGTATGCAAAGATAATTGATTTTGCCAGGTACATAGATACTAATCGCAGTGCTAACCATTAGCACAAAAGAATTGTTAAAGCAATTGTTTGGGTATAAGAAGTTGGTTTGCAATGACGAAAAGCAAGATGTATAAAATAATTCGTCGCGAAAAAAGCGACGGAAAAGGAGAACATTTATGAGCATAACATTTGAAATAGTCAAATTTAAAAAGCCAACAAAAGATGATGTGTCTAAGATACATATGTTTAATCCTTATGGTTCTATTCCAATATCAGATGATGATGGCGATAGCACGGGATGGAATATTTATATGTTCAGGGCTGATGATAAGGATATACAGAATATTATAAATAGTTGTTATGCAGTCAAAATGGAACTCCCAGAATGCATTACAGATTATGATAGATTTTTTGAAGATTTGGGATTCACTAAAGAGGCAGTAAGGAATAGAGATGTTCGCATTATAAAATCCAATTCCAGACATATTACTATTTCTTATGGTGACAAGACAAAGGAGATAGAAAAAAGCAGACTTGAAAAATATAAGGTGACTGTTCAAACAAAATGTGTTGTTTTGAAGAGTAAGGCTTTATGGAACAGTAGTGAAAATAATCTATATGGTATAGATAAAAAGAGAGCTATAAAGTGTATACCAGATATTGAAAATTATGAATATGTTCCAGTTAATAATAGTATGCTGGCAAAAGCAGAAATCCCCTTCCTGATATTTGAAAGAAACAGGGGGAAATGTTTTATAGAGATGTATTGATAGAATCTAGAGCGTGTTTGAAAAACATTTTAAGTTGTTCATTTTAACCAAATTAATATTG
>OIEG01000473.1_pt1 | contig 17394 bp, 6 predicted proteins | sample 1581751 | NCBI WGS metagenome assembly OIEG01 (sample SAMN01760950, study PRJEB22395) | human gut metagenome | reverse complement strand
AGGTGTGGCCATATGTGCAGTTAGCCAACAATGATGCGCAATTGAAAGAGATGCTCGAAGGTGTCATTCGCCGTCAGTTCCTTTGCATCAACATTGATCCGTACGCCAATGCTTTCAACGACGGACCTACGGGTGGCAACTGGATGACTGACTTGACAGATATGAAGCCCGAACTGCACGAGCGCAAATGGGAGATAGACTCTCTTTGTTACCCGCTTCGTCTGGCTTACCAGTATTGGAAAGTAACTGGTGACAGCAGTATCTTCGACGGTGAATGGATGAAGGCAATTACTGCTATCCTGAAGACTTTCAAGGAACAGCAGCGTAAGGACGGTGTAGGCCCTTACCGTTTCCAACGTAAGACGGAACGTGCTCTGGATACGCTGAATAACGACGGCTTGGGTGCTCCGGTCAAACCGGTGGGACTGATTGTTTCCGCTTTCCGCCCATCGGACGATGCCACTACGCTTCAGTACCTGGTCCCTTCCAACTTTTTCGCTGTCTCTTCTCTGAGAAAGGCTGCTGAAATTCTGACGGAAGTAAACAAGGAAACATCCTTGGCCAAAGAATGCACCGATTTGGCAGCCGAAGTGGAGGCAGCCCTGAAGAAATATGCCACTTACAATCATCCTGAGTTTGGGACAATCTATGCATTTGAAGTAGATGGATTCGGCAATCATCTGTTAATGGACGATGCCAATGTACCCAGCCTTCTTGCTATGCCTTATTTGGGTGATGTGGACGTAAACGATCCTATCTATCAGAATACACGCCGCTTTGTGTGGAGTGGCAGCAACCCTTACTTTTTTAAAGGTAAAGCCGGTGAAGGTATCGGAGGTCCGCACATTGGTTATGATATGGTATGGCCTATGAGTATCATGATGAAGGCATTCACCAGCCAGAATGATGAGGAGATAAAGATTTGTATCAAAATGCTGATGGATACGGATGCCGGTACGGGATTCATGCACGAGTCTTTCCACAAGGATGACCCCACTAACTTTACCCGTGCATGGTTTGCTTGGCAGAATACGCTGTTTGGAGAATTGATTTTGAAATTAGTGAACGAGGGTAAAGTGGATTTGCTGAACAGCTTGTAAAAACAGGAATTATTTAAAATCAATAAAGTGCGCTGGAAGGAGGATTAGGATACAAATTGCATGAATTGGTTGTTCGTTGGTATTATTTGTGTTCTTTTCCTTTTTTTATCGTGATTTATTATAATGTTTAATCTTAAAGAATATGAAAAAGAATCGAGTGTACACAGTAAATTCATTGCTGGCTCGGATAGGTGGGAACTATAAGTTCTGGCTTATTGCCTTGCCTGCTGTGACTATGCTGGCGCAGGCTCCTGCGGTTTATGCACATGCGGAGACTATTACTGTGGTGCAGCAAAACAATGCCACGGTGAGAGGTTCCGTTAAGGATGCCACAGGTGAAAGCCTGATTGGAGTGAGTGTTACTGTTAAGGGTAAAGAAGGTGTGGGTACCATTACAGATGTGGATGGAAACTATTCCATTGTTTGTAGTGCCCAAGATGTTCTCGTCTTTTCCTATGTGGGATATGCCACTCAGGAAATTGCTGTGAAAAATCAAAAACAATTGAATGTTGTCTTAAAGGAGGATACCAAGGTGCTGGATGAAGTTATTGTCATCGGTTATGGTACTACTACCCGCAAGAGTGCCGTAGGTGCTGTAGACCAGGTAAAGGCTTCCATGATCGAAGACCGTCCCGTGGCTAACATGACAGATGCTTTGCAAGGGGCTGCGCCCAACGTGGTTATCCAGCAGCGCAGTAGCAATCCTAATGATCGTAAGACTAACTTTAATATTCGTGGTATCAGCACTGTGAATGACAATAGTCCGCTTTTTGTCATAGACGGATTGGTAGCTGATGGCGGTAGTTTCGATAAATTGAATCCCAATGATATTGAGAACATTTCCATCTTGAAAGATGCCGGTACAGCTGCTATTTATGGTTCACGTTCTTCCAATGGTGTAGTTTTGGTTACTACTAAGAAAGGTAAGAAGAACCAGCGTGCGACAGTTCGGTTAAGTGGTATGATGGGATGGCAGAATCCGGATATCTTGTTTTCTCCGGTGAAAGGCTATCAGAACGCTACTTTGCGCAATTTAGCTGCCACCAATGCTGGAGAGGCTCCTTTGTATACACCCGATCAAATCCGTGACCTGGCTGCCCATCAAAATGAAGAAAGCTGGTTTTTTGATCAGATAGTCCGCACAGCCTTACAGCAGAATTACAATCTAAGCGTATCTGGAGGTAGTGATAAAACTACTTACATGGTGTCCATGGGTTATTATGACCAGGAAAGTAATTATGTGGGCAACAGTGATTTTGGCGTGCAGCGTTATAATTTTCGTACCAATGTTAGCACGGAAGTGGGACGTTTGAAACTGAATGCTATTTTGGCTTATACACGTAATAATAGTGTAAGTACCACCGGTGGGAGTTTGGAAGTGGATGCCGCCCGTGTACCTACTTATTATTATTACAAAATGAAATCGGAAGATGGAAGATATTTGTTAAATGATGTATTGACTGAATTTAACCCATTGGGAGCATTGGAAGCTGGTGGCCGTAACAAGTATCGTAACAATTATCTGAACGCTAATGTCAATGCTGAATTCCGGCTTATTGACGGATTGAAGTTGCGTGGAGTGTTGGGTGCGGATGTGATAAACGACATGCGTTCTACCCGCAATTTGGGCGTATCCTATTACTTGAATGAAGAGGCTACCGAACCACGTCCAGTGAAAGATACTGACTATCGGACCAGTAACTGGAATCATACGGCTTACCTTATTAATAGCCAACTTTTGTTGGATTACAACAAGACATTCGGTAAACACAATGTCAGCGGGCTTTTTGGAGTAACCAATGAATCGTTTACTTCGTCTAGCAATGAGATTGAGAAGAAGGGGGTAGATCCCGACTTGGGTATCGGTACAGACATTACCAATAGTACTGTGGGAAACATCACAGGAAAAACATTTGTAGATGAATCCAACCGTACCAGTCTGACTTCTCTGTTGGGACGTGTGGGGTATTCTTACGCTGACAGATATTATACAGAATTCAGCTTCCGTTATGACGCTTCTTCCAAGTTTCATAAAGACTACCGATGGGGTTTCTTCCCTTCTGTTTCATTAGGCTGGCGTTTGAGCGAGGAGAACTTTATGCAGGCTTACAAGGAACGTGTGGGTGACTTGAAACTGCGTACTTCTTTTGGTATCTTGGGTAACCAGTCTATTGGTACTTATGACCGTTTTACTGTTTACGAACTGTACAACAACTCTTACGCATACAACAACCAGACAGTATCGGGCGCAGGTTTTAAGTTAGGTAAGGATAATTTGACTTGGGAAAAGACCAAAACCTTCAACGTGGGTGTAGACGCTTCGTTCTTCAATAACGCTTTGAATGTGACGTTCGACTATTTCTACAAGCGTACGAGCGACATTTTAATGAAGCCCCTTGTGCCTTCGGTATTCGGTACGGATATGGCGATGGACAACATTGGTGAGATGCAGAATCAAGGTTGGGACCTCTCTATCAACTATCGTTTGAAAACGGGAGCTGCAAATCATAACTTCAACTTCAATCTTGGTGACTCTTGGAATGAAGTGCTGAAGTACCCTGGTCACGAAAGAATCTCACAAATAGAGGAGTTGAGCCGTATCACCCGTGAAGGATGTCCGTTGGAGTCTTACTACGGTTACAAGATGGACGGCTTTTTCCAAAGCTACGAGGAGATTGAGGCATCGGCTATTCCTGTAGGTGGAAAGGTACAGCCGGGTGACGTGAAGTTTGTAGACCGTAACGAAGATGGTGTCATCGACTCGAAGGATAAGTTTATCTTGGGTAATGCCTTCCCTCGTCTTACTTTCGGTTTCAACTACAATGTAGAATGGAAAGGATTCGATTTCGGTATGTTCTGGCAGGGTGTGGGCAAGCGTGACATGATGCTTCGTGGTGAATTGATTGAACCGTTCCACGCCAATTACTCTTATAATATCTATAAGCATCAACTGGATTTCTGGACTCCTACCAACACCGATGCACGTTGGCCGAGACTTACTGCTCCGGGTTCTACTTCCAACAGAAACAACTACGGAAACGGACAAGGTTCCGACCTATTCTTGATGGATGGAAAATACCTGCGTCTGAAGAACTTGCAGATTGGTTACACATTCCCCAAAACATGGAGCCGCAAGGTGGGCATGGAAAAGGCACGTATCTATGTCAACGGACAAAACTTGCTGACTTTCAGTAATAACTCGTTTATTGACCCTGAATCTTCTGAGTTCGACTCTAAGATGGGTAATAGTGGCGCCAATTCTGGTAGAAACTACCCGACGCTCCGTTACTATGGTTTCGGTATAGACATTGAATTCTAAAAACAACAGATAACTATGAGACTAAGAAAATATATAGCTTTTGCCGGAATGGCTGTTCTGATGCTTTGCAGTTGCAACGAGATGGAGAACGCACCGACAAACAAATTTACGGATAACTCTTATTGGACTTCCACCACCAAAGCCCAGTATGTGGTGAACATGGCTTACAGCCAGATGTACAATGCAGGCCGTATGTGGAGCGATGAAAGTTTGAGTGACAATGCTTACGACGGTCGCAGTGTGGACGACCAACGTGCCATTCGCAAAGGTATGGCTACTCCCTCGCTCGACATCTTCAAGAATGAATGGAAAGACCTTTACGGAGGCATAAAGACCTGCCACGTGTTCCTTGAAAAGGTGGATCTGGTACCCAACATGGACGCATCTGTTAAAGCACGTATGATTGCCGAGATACGCTATATCCGTGCAAGCCTCTACTTCCGTCTGACTAACCTTTATGGTGCAGTACCTTTCTTTACGGAGGACATCACGCTGGAAGAATCGCGGAGTGTAAGTCGTACAGACCGCGAAACCATTATCAGCTTCATTCACCAAGAATTGGAAGACATCAAGGATGCGCTTCCCACTCGCGACCAATTGCCCGAAGAAGACAAGGGCAAAATTACTAAAGGTGCCGTTTGTGCTTTGCAGGCTCGTGTCTACTTGATGGATAGCGACTGGAACAATGTGATGCTTTATTGCGACAATCTGATGAACAAACAGGGCGAATATGGTACTTATGCCTTATTTCCTGATTATGCCGGGCTTTTTGATGAAGCCAATGAGTATAATGAAGAGATTATCATGGACCGTTCTTATGTACCCAATTTGATTACTTGGGGTGAGATGGTAGACATGATTCCTTTGTCAAGAGGCGGACGTGCCGTGAACCGTGTGCCGCAACAATCATTGGTAGATACTTATCTGATGCTTAGTGGAAAGACTATCAGTGAAGCCGGGACAGATTATAACCCTGCTTATCCTTACGACAACCGTGACCCACGTCTCACCGCTACTATCATTTATGATGGCTATGACTGGAGTGGCAATGTGGACGATGGCAGTAAAGACGTAGTCATCAACATTCGTCCGGGTTCGGGAACCGATGCCTACGATGGTGGTGGAAACGGCACTTCTACCGGTTATTTCACCCGTAAGTATTATAATCCGCAGGCTTCCGGTGATCAGAATTCCGGTATGAACATCATCACTATGCGCTATGCTGACATCTTGCTGATGTATGCTGAGGCTGTTCACGAAACAAGCGGTATGACTGAAGAGGTATGGAACAAGACCATCCGTCCCATCCGCGAACGTGCCGGATTCACTGCCGATGCAGCCTTGAACTTTCCTGCCGGAAAGAGCAAGGAAGAGATGAGGCAGATTATTCGCGACGAACGTCGTGTAGAAATGGCGATGGAAGGTTTGCGCTGGTATGATATTAAGCGTTGGAAGGCTGGTAACGAATACTTGTCGGGCAAGGTGCGCGGTGCAAGCTTCGTGGACGAGAACAAGCTTGACACTCGCAAGTTCGAAGAGGCAAGAGATTATCTTTGGGCAGTTCCTATCAGTGAAATCAATTTGAATCCCAATCTGGCGCCTAACAATCCAGGATATGGAAATTAACGTGTATCTAAACTCATTAAAAACAATAGAACAATGAAAACAATATTCTCAACAATAGCTCTTTTTTCGGCAGTCCTCTTTGCTACGTCTTGTACGGAAGACATGGAATACAAGGATTCCAAAGTTTCCTCAGTAAATCAGTTGTATGAACCCACTGACGGCAAGGAAGTAGTCTTGCAATCGTCGGCCAGCGCCAGCCTGTTCTTTGAATGGGAGTCGGCCAAGGCTGAAGATAGCGGTGCCCCTCTTTATGAAGTGGTATTCGATAAAGAAGGTGGAGATTTTTCTAAGCCTATTTACAAAGTGCTTTCTGACAATGGCGGTTCTTTGAGCTATGCTACCATCAGCCACAAGACATTGAACAAGGTTGGTGCGGCTGCCGGATTGAACAGTGGTGAGACGGGTACACTTGTTTGGACAGTAATGGCTTCCAGAGGTTTGAATTCTGTAATGGCAAAGGAAAGCAAGAAGCTCACCATCACTCGCTTGGTGGGATTTGAAGAGATTCCGGCACAGCTTTACTTGACCGGAAGTGCTACTGAAGGTGGTATGGATGCTTCTAAGGCCGTGGCGTGTGCTTCACCCGAAAAGGATAAGTTCGAAGTCTTTACGAAGTTGGAAGGCGGAAAGACTTACAAACTGGTAGATAGAGCAGCCGAAGGTGCCAAGGTGTTTTATATCAATGGCAATAAGATTATGGAAGGCGAAGGCGAGACAACCGTAGAAAAGACGGGAGTTTACCGCATTGAGATGGATTTCTCCATTGCATCTGTAACCGTCAGGGAAGTAAGTAAGATGGAATTCTACTTCTGTCCGAGTGGTGCCGCAACTTTTGAATTGCCTTATGTTGGAAACGGTGTGTTCTGCGGTCAGGATAAAATTGAGTTCAAGCAAGAAGGATGGGGGCGCGACCAACGCTATAAGTTCTTGATGACTTATGCTGATGGTAGTATACAGTATTGGGGAACCAAGAATACTACAGACTCTAATCCTGGTGCGGCTACTCCCGAAGATCCTTATTTCTACATTATGGAGACTCCTGATAACCAATGGGATCAGAAGTGGAAACTGAACGATGAATTCGATGGTGCGGCCGATGGCCACAATCCGGGTGCCATCACCAAGATTAGTGTGATATTCAATGTGGAGAACTATACTCATAAAGTGGAATTGGCCAACTAATTTAAGGAGAGATTATGAAAAAAATATTATTTTGTCTGCCCCTGCTTCTTTTGGCACTTCAATCGTGCGAGATAGAAGATGAGTATATGTATGATAAGGGGCTTTACACCATAGATTGGGATGCGGCTGCCGATAGCAGTTCTGTGACCCTGATAGATCGTTTCTGGAATACGGAAGAGAATTATTTCAACTACGGGAATGACGGTTCAATCAAGGATTTCCATTATTGGCCGCAGGCTCATGCTATGGATGTGATGATAGATGCTTACAATCGTACCGGAGATAGCAAGTACAGCGACTTGTTCGACAAATGGTATGTCGGTATCAAGGCAAAGAACGGTGGCAGTTATTGGAACAACTTTTATGATGATATGGAGTGGATTGCTCTCACCATGATTCGCTTGTACGAAGTTACTGATGAAAACAAGTATCTGGAAACTTCTCAAGAGATGTGGAATGAAATCAAGACCGGTTGGAACGATTACGCAGGTGGTGGCATTGCTTGGACTCACGACCAGCTATGGAGCAAAAATGCTTGTTCCAACGGCCCTGCTGCTTTGATTGCTGCTCGTCTTTACCGTATTAACGGGAATCAGGAGGATTTGGATTGGGCTGTCAATATTTATAAATGGGAGCGTGAAAATTTATTTAACCCTGCTACCGGCGCCATCTATGATAATGTGAACGGTGAGACGGGTGAGTTGAGTACACTTTCTCTTTCTTATAACCAAGGTACATTCTTGGGTGCTGCTTACGAACTGTATAAGATCACAGGAGAAGAGTCCTATTTGAAAGATGCTCGTAAGGCTGCCAATTTCGCTATCAGTAATAGCAGCATGATAGATACTGGAAATAATTTACTTCGTGATGAAGGCGATGGGGACGGAGGTTTGTTTAAGGGTATTTTCATGCGTTATTATGTGCAGCTGATTATGGAACCGAATTTGGACCCCATATATAAGAAGAAATTCATCACTTTCTTTAACAATAATGCTGAAATCTTGTGGCGAAAGGGAATCAATAAACTTGATTTGCTGTATAATACTAACTGGGCAATGAACAATAGCGGCAACAACCATCTGACTACGCAGACAAGTGGTTGTACTTTGATTGAAGCCAAAGCTCTCTTTGAAAAGAGCCTGAAATAAGTTAGCAATTAAAAGTGTGTCGAAACTCAATCTGGTTATTGGGTTTCGGCACATTTTTTTTTAGAGCCAGTTTTAATTGGCAGTTATTTTGGAAATAATGTTTTTAGAGACAACAGTTTTTTATATAAAATAAATACAAAAGATGAAACAGAATCAATATTTATTTCTACTGTTCGCCCTGATTGTTCTGACGGGCTGTGGCGGTACGCAGAAGAAATTAACCGAATATGTCAATCCTTTCTTGGGTACGGCTACTTTGTGGGAGCCTGAGGACTTAGGGTATACGCGCAAAATAAAGTCACGTACATGGGGTGCGGAAACTTATCCGGGTGCTACCTTGCCCAACGCAATGGTGCAGCTCAGCCCCGTTACACAGTTTCGTAGCGGTGCGGGCTATCAATATGAGGACACTGTGATTTATGGTTTTTCACATACAGCTAAAGGGCATTGGAACTTGTTGCATGTCCCCATGTTGCCAGTGGTGGGAACTATCGCTCCGGGTAATTATTGCTCCGGGTTTAGTCACGAGAAGGAATCTGCGCATCCGGGGTATTACCAGGTTTATCTGGAACGCTATAAAGTGAACGCCGAGTTGACCAGTACCTTGCGTTGTGCCTACCATAAATATACTTTCGGCAAGGGCGACGATAAGTCATTATTGGTAGACATCCGCCGTTCTAATAATGATGTCCGTGATTGGAAGATTGAGAAGGTTGACGATAATACGTTCACGGGTTATCAAGATGGCGATGGTAAAATCTACTTTTACGCTAAGACCAACTATAAAATAGGCCAAGTGGAAATGGTAAAAGACGACAAACATGAGGTGGCTGTGCTGCGTTTTATCGACAGCAAAGGTGTTGAACCTTTGGAAGTGAAGGCTGGTTTCTCGTTTGTGAGTATAGAGAATGCTCAAATGAATTTGAAGGCCGAAATGTTGAACAAAAGTTTTGCACAAGTGGCAGAAGAAGCCGATGCGGCTTGGGAAGCACTCCTCTCCAAGATTCAAGTTGCAGGTGGCACGGAACGTGAAAAGAGATTGTTTTATTCTACTTTCTTCCATGCTTTTAAATGGCCGGCTTTGCGTAGCGATGTGAATCATGAATATACTGATGTCCGTGGCGAAGTAGTGAATAACGGCTTCCACTATTACACTGACCCTTCTTTTTGGGACGATTATCGCAACAAACTGGTACTCATAGGTATGATTTCTCCCGATGTGACTACTGACATCATTAGGTCTATTATTGACAAAGGTGAGAAGCGTGACGGCTACATGCCCACCTTCTTCCATGGTGATCACGCTTCCACTTTTATTTCTGGTTCTTGGTTGCGTGGTTTGCATGATTTCGATCTGGAGCGTGCTTATAAGTTGATTCTGAAAAATGCTACGGTGCCCGGTAAAGGAGGACGTCGCTATTTGGATGAGTATATGGAGCGAGGTTGGATTGCTGAAAAAGACACAGTGAATGTACCCACATGGGACGAATACAAAGGGGCTGTGACCAAGACCCAGGAATATGCTTACGATGACTATGCCGTAGCCTTGGTAGCCAAGGAGCTGGGAGATGAAGCCAACTACAAACTGATGATGGAACGCTCCAACAACTACAAGACGCTATTCGACCCCTCTACCGGCTTTTGGAGAGGTAAGATTGACGATGGTAGCTGGATTCAGGATTTCGATCCGTATTATCCCTATTACCAGTACATGTACCGTGAGGCCAATGCATGGAACGCCCTCTTCTTCGCCCCCCACGACCCCGAAGGCATGATTAAGCTCTATCCCAGTAAAGAGGCGGTGGAGGCTAAACTGGATTCCTTATTCAGCGAACCGTGGAGAGGTTACGAGGCCCACAACCTGACCGGATTCATCGGAAACTATTGCCACGGAAACCAGCCGGGACACAGCATTCCTTACACCTATTATTTCATAGACAAACAAGAGAAAGCCCAATGCATTCTCGACAGCCTGATGAACCACTACTATGACATGGGTGCCGACAAGCTGGCTTATGCAGGGATGGATGATGCCGGCGAGATGTCTTCGTGGTATGTGCTCAATGCTATTGGACTTTACACTTATTCGCCTGCCGATCCTGAATATATTGTTACTGTTCCCTTGTTCGATAAAGTGACGTTCAATCTGAATGGTCGTCCCTTTACGATTGTGAAGAAAGGAAGCGGCAAGAAGATTATTGACATTACTTATGACGGTAAAAAGATTGACGGTTACTTTATCACCCATGACCAACTGAGGGAGGGCAAGGAACTGGTGATTACTACGGAATAGATAAACAATGGAGTTATGAAAAGAAATATACTGCTTCTATTCACATTCTTTGCTTGCATTACTGTACAAGGGCAGACTCCGGTTCGTTTGGTTGATCTGAGGAGCGAACATCTTGACAGACCTATAGGTTTGGATAATCCCGTTCCACGCCTTTCTTGGCGGATGGAAGATGGTAGGCAGGGAGCTGTGCAGACTTCCTGGCGGATTGTGGTAGACGAAGACTCGTTGAATGTGGTCAATGGCTGTGGCAGGATGTGGGATAGTGGAAAGAACGATTCCCGTAATCAGCTTGTGGCCTATGCGGGCAAAAAACTGCAGCCTTTCACTAGATATTATTGGAAAGTAATCTGCAGCGACATGGAATATAAGGAGACTGCTTCTCCTGTCTCTTACTTTGAAACGGGCATGATGGGGATGCAACATTGGCAAGGTGCTTGGATTGGCGATGGCAAGGATATTCATTATGGGCCTGCCCCTTACTTCCGAAAAGAGTTCAAGACCGGCAAAAAGGTAAAGTCAGCGCGTGCTTATATTGCCGCTGCTGGACTATATGAGCTTTACATCAATGGCGAGAAGATAGGAGACCACTGCCTTGCCCCTCTCTATACCCGCTTTGATCGCCGCAACTTGTATGTGGCTTATGATGTGACTTCACAATTACAGAATGGTGACAACGCTATTGGCGTACTTTTGGGTAACGGCTGGTATAACCATCAATCCAAAGCAGTGTGGGACTTCGACCGTGCCCCTTGGCGCAACCGTCCCACTTTCTGTCTGGACTTGCGCATTACCTACACCGATGGAAGCGTGGAGACTATTCCCACCGATCTCAGTTGGCGGACAGCGTCGGGTGCAATCACTTTTAATAGTATCTATACTGGCGAGCACTACGATGCACGTCTGGAGCAGAAAGGATGGAGCACTCCGGAATTCGATGATTCCAAGTGGCGCGGAGTAGCCTATCGGAGTGTACCTTCTTCCAATGTCACTGCCCAGCAAGTACATCCCATCCGTAATGTAAAGATTTTCCCCGCCGTCTCTTTCCGCAAAGTGGACGAGAAAACATACATCTATGATTTCGGGCAAAATATGTCCGGTGTGACTTGTATTCATGTTTCGGGTGAACGGGGAACGGAGGTCAGAATCAAACATGGCGAACGCTTACATCCAAATGGCCGCCTCGATCTCTCGAACATTGATGTCTACTTTCGAGGCGATAAGGAGAAAGACCCTTTTCAGACGGACATTCTCATTCTGAGTGGAGAAGAGGATGAGTTCATGCCCCGATTTAATTACAAGGGATTTCGTTATGTGGAGGTAGTGGCAGATAAGCCTATTGAGCTTGACCAAAACAGCTTGATTGCTTACTTCATGCACAGTGATGTGCCGGCAGTAGGTAGCTTGGAATCTTCGAGCCCACTGATAGGCAAGCTGCTCCATGCTGCCAATCACTCTTACCTTTCCAATCTGATGGGCTACCCCACCGATTGCCCTCAGCGCGAGAAGAACGGTTGGACTGGTGACGGTCATTTTGCCATTGAGGCAGCATTTTATAACTTTGATGGAATTACCGTTTACGAAAAATGGTTGGCCGACCATCGTGACGAACAGCAGCCCAACGGAGTGCTGCCCGATATTATTCCAACTGGTGGATGGGGATATGGTACAGACAACGGGCTGGACTGGACTAGTACTATTGCCATCATCCCTTGGAATATCTACCTCTTCTACGGTGATAGCAAGCCCTTGAGCGATTGTTACGAGAGCATCAAACGTTATGTGGATTATGTGGAGCGTATCTCTAACAATCATCTCACTACGTGGGGGCGCGGAGACTGGGTGCCGGTGAAGTCAAAATCCAATAAAGAGCTGACTTCCTCGGTCTACTTTTATGTAGATACCAAGATTTTGGCCGCTGCTGCCAAACTCTTCGGCAAACAGGCCGATTACGAATATTATAATGCCTTGTCGGAGGAGATAAAGCAAGCTGTCAATGATAAGTTCCTGAATCGAGAAACAGGCATCTATGCCGAAGGTTCACAAACCGAATTGAGTGTTCCCTTGCAATGGAAGATTGTGCCCGAAGAGTTGATAGGAAAAGTGGCAGCTAACTTGGCACATAAGGTAGAGGAGGACGGTTTTCACTTGGATGTGGGTGTATTAGGAGCTAAAGCTATTCTGAATGCACTCAGCGAAAATGGTTATGCTGAAACAGCTTATAAGGTGGCTGTACAGGACACTTATCCTTCATGGGGTTGGTGGATGGTGAACGGTGCCACTACGCTGCTCGAGAACTGGGATTTGCAGGCTACTCGTGACATCTCGGACAATCATATGATGTTCGGTGAAATAGGTGCTTGGTTCTACAAGGGGCTGGGAGGTATTTTCCCTGATCCCGCGCAACCTGGTTTTCAAAACATTCTGCTCCGTCCCCATTTCATAAAGGGATTGAAACGGTTTGAAGCTCGTCATCGGTCGCCTTACGGTGAAATTGTTTCTCGCTGGGAATGGAAAGGGAAATGTGTGCATTATGAAGTTACAGTGCCCGCTAACAGTACAGCTACACTCACTTTACCTGACAAGGCCGAGAATGTACGGGTGGTGGAACTGGCGGCAGGAAGATATGAGTTTATTGTAAAGTGACCTTGTACTTCATTTATGCTTGCAAATATGTAATTAGCGGGTTTGCCACGTTGTTGTGGCATAACTCGCTAATTTTTATAGTCGGTATGTTAAGGGATGGCTTTTTCATTCTTATAGCCTGATCTTTCCCTCCAACCGTATATCTTCCGATGAAGCCCCTATCAGCAGCTTCACCGTTCCGGGTTCTACAACGAACATCTGCTTTTCTTCGTTCCAATAGCCGAGCTCCTCCTTGGGAACGGTAAGCGTCACTTCCCGGCTTTCACCAGCCTTGATGGGGATACGCTTGAAGGCGCGCAACTGCTTGGAGGGACGTTCCACTTTGGAGTCCGGATAGCTGGCATAGAGCTGCACAACTTCTTCCCCGTCGCGTCCGCTTGTATTCTTCACTGATACCGTCACGCGGATGTTCTTCTTGTCTTGCTTGACGGATTCAATCTTCTCGTACGTAAAGTCGGAATAGCTCAGACCATAGCCGAAAGGATAGAGCACAGGGCCCTGGTGGTACATATACGTACGTCCGTTGCGGATGTCGTAGTCCATCATGTCGGGCAGGTCGGTGATGTCTTTCACCCACGTCTGTACGGTACGTCCGGCTGGATTCACCTTGCCGAAGAGTACGTCGGCCAGTCCGTTGCCCTGCTCCTGGCTGCAGTGGGTGATGTGGACGATGGCAGGCACGTGCTCCTGGCTCCAGTTGATGGTGTAGGGGAAACTGCTGACGAGCACCAGTATGGTATTGGGATTGGCTTTGAACACCAGCTTCACCAAGTCTTCATCGGGCAACATCAGCGATTTGCGGTCCACGGCTTCGCGGCCGTCACTGGGGACGGGAGAGAACTTCCAGTCCGCACGCGTGCCGTAAGGATGGTTTCCTACACATACAATGGCGATGTCGGCGGCTGCGGCAGCCTTTTCCGCCTGGTCCATGCGGTTGTCTTCGGCGTGGATGATTTCGGTTCCTTCTTTCACAGCATTGCGTATGCCACTCAGAATCGTTGTTTCGTAAGGCGGGGTACCACTATACCAATCTTGCACGATTTTGTCCGAATACGGGCCTATAACGGCTATTTTACGCAGCTTTCCGGCATCGAGTGGCAGGAGTTTTTTGTTTTTCAATAACACCACAGACTTGGCGGTGACTTCCCGTGCCAGCCTGTGGGCTTCTGCTGTCATGAAAGGCGGTGTCTCCGTACTGTTCTTTCCGATAGAGAGATAAGGGTTACGTGAGTTGTCCCCGTCCAGCAAGCCGAGCTTGAGGGCGACGAAGATGTTCCCGCGGATAGCCTTGTCGATGTCGACTTCGGTCAGTAATCCCTTTTCCAGCGCTTCCTTGACGTAAGGAACGTATGCGTCGAGAAATTGTCCTGTGGTGGCTTTTACTACGGCAGCGGCACCCTCCGCAAAGCTCGGAAAACTCTTGTGCGCTTCAATCAGCAGTTTCAGGGCACCGCCGTCCGTACAGATGATACCGTTGTTGCCCCACTGCTTGCGGGTAATCTCTTCGAGGCAGGGATGGATGGACATGGGGATGCCGTTCCAACTGTTGTAGGCGGCCATGAAGGCACGGCTGCCTCCCTCGGTGATACCTTTATAGAAAGGATAAGCGTAGTATTCATGGAACAGCCGCGTGTCGAAGTCGGAGGAAGTGCTGTCCCGTCCGTCCTCGTTACTATTAGCAAGGAAGTGTTTCATCAGAGAGGCAGTTTTCCAGTAGCGGGGATGATTGCCTTGCAGGCCGCGTACGCTGGCAATGGTGAGTTGGGCGGTGAGGAAAGCATCTTCTCCGAAACTCTCCTCGGTACGTCCCCAGCGCGGGTCGCGGGCAAGGTCGGCATTCGGAGCGCGCATCACGAGGGCATGACGCTTGTTGCCGGTGGTCTGCATGTAGTAGCGGGCTTCTTCAGCGGCTTGTTCCGCTACTTTCTGCACCAAATCGGTGTCCCATGTGGAGCCCAGACCGTAGGACTGGGGGAATATGGTGGTGGGGCAGTCGGTAGGGACTACTTTCCCGTCTTCCGTTCTTTGGCGTCCGCCCCACATGGCAGGCCCGCCGAGGGTCAGCCCGTGCAGTCCTTCGTAGTGTCCGCAACGGGGAATGTTGAAGCGGGGGACACCGAGGTCGGTGGAAAGAAGGTTTATCTTTTCATCCAATGTCAGGATGGAGAGAAGATGTTCCACGCGCTGTTCGTCACTGAGCGTGGTATCTTGAAAGGCTTGTGTGTGTTGTGCGCTTGCCTGTAAGCCGAATAGCAGGGGCAAGGCGAGGAACAATAACTTGTTTCGCATGGGGTATTAGGGTTTAATGTGTTTGATATACCGGTTATGGGATTGATATCCGTTGTAACTGTCCGTCCTGCGGCAGGCAGAGCAATCCTTCAGCTTTCTTTTCGTCTGCCAGATACTTCTTCCACGTAATCTTGTCCCATTTCATCTGGTCTGTGCATTGTGCCACGGGGATATGGGGGATGGCCGAACCGTCCTTTACAAGAATGACGATGGGCAGGGTGCCGCACTCGATATGGTTCCATCCCGGAGCATACACCTTTCCGGTCTGGTAGTCTATCCATTTCTGCCGTCCGGGGAGGTAGACATCCCGTCCGCTGCCCTCTTCGAGCATGGGGGCCACGAGGAGATTGGAGCCGAACATGTACTCGTCCTCTACCAGCCATGCACCCGGGTCGTCGGGATACTCCAGCAGCAGGGCGCGGAGCATCGGCCAGCCGTTCTCGGTGCACTCTTTGGATTGTGCATATACGTAGGGCATCAGTTTGTACTTCAGTTCGGCACAACGGCGGAAATAGTCTGTGAACTCTTTCCCGTAGTACCACGGTTCGGTGGGAGGTGCTCCGTGCACGCGGCTGTGGCTGGTGAGGAAGCCGAAGGGTAACCAGCGGCGGTAGAGGCTTTCGGGGCTTTGGGTCACGAAGCCGCCTATGTCATTGCTCCAGAAGCAGAATCCGCTCAGTCCGATGGAGAGGCCACTGCGGATGGTTCCCTCGAAACCGGTTTCGGTAGTTGCGGCATCACCGCCCCAGTGCAATGGGTAGCGTTGTGAGCCTGCCCATGCGGAGCGTGCCCAGATGATGTTTTCGCCGTGCAGCTTCTTGATGATGTCGGCCACGGTCTTGTTGTAGCGCAGGGGATAGAGGTTGTGTTCGTATAGTCCGCTACGGCCGTTGGCATAGATGGCATCCAGTGGGGCACCTTCGCCGAAGTCTACTTTGATGGCACCTACACCCATTTCAATCAGATTGCCGAGCTTCTCTTGATACCACTGCACGGTTTCGGGATTGGTGAAGTCCAGCACCACGTCCTCGTAGGGAAGCTGTCCTTTGCCGTTGCGTACGTACAGACCGCGTTCCACCAGCTCGGGGAAGAACTTATTCTTCGGGGTAAAGTAGGGGAGTTGCCAGAGGCAGGTACGGAAGCCTTGTGACCTTAGGTCGGTGAGCATCTGCCGGGGATTGTCGAAGCGGTCGGCGGCAAAGGCGTAGTCGCATTGCCAGTCCCCGCCGAACCAACCGGTATCGAAGTGGATGACGTCGCTCGGTATCTTGTTCTCACGCAGTTTCCGGGCTACGTCGCGGCCCTCTGCTTCGCTGAAGTAGGTGATACGGCTCATCCAAGTGCCGAAGCTCCACAAAGGGGGCATTTCGGGCCGTCCTACCAGTGCGGTGTATTCGCTCAGCATCTCCTTTGGCGAGCCCAGAAAGATGAAGATGTCCATCGCCTCGTCTGCCATAAAGAGTTTGGTGGCTCCGATGTAGGAGCGGCCGAAGTCGCAGGTCACGGGGGCGGAAGTGTGCATAAACATGCCGTAGCCACGGTTGCTGAAGAAGAAGGGGATGGGCTTGTACATATCTGGGGTTTCGGGCCCTTGTGGGTCGGTGACAAAGAGGTTGACCTTCTGTCCGGCTTTGTTCAGTGCGGTGGCGGACTCGCCGCAACCGTAGATTTTCTCGTTCGGCGCGAGGCTGAATACGGAATTGATGCTGCGTGAGTTGTCCGAGCCGCGCTTGATGAAGCTGAATGGAGGTACCTTGACCTGCGTGGAGTCGTTGTCGCTCCAGCAACGGGTCT